>JGI12109J20283_10614426_pt1 | contig 91120 bp, 71 predicted proteins | sample ElkSlonscriptome_12_FD_20283 | JGI IMG/M metagenome (IMG submission 20283) | reverse complement strand
AGAAAGTCCAAAGAAAGACCAAGGAAAGTTCAAAGATAGAATCGTTTACAAACAGAATTGATAGAATAGAAGTCTGTACCGAAAGAAAGGAAAGGTTACGAGCATGGCCAAGACTCTTGAGCTCAACGATCAACAACAGGAAATGCTGGCAGAACTCATCAAGAGTGCGCTCGGTGACCTGAGTTATGAAATCGCCGACACTAACAATCATAATTTCAAGGATCAGCTGAAGCTGCGCCGTGATGCCCTGAAGGAGCTGTCCCAGCAACTGGAAAGCTGATTTCAGTCCCGTTATGGGTTCACAGCTTCAGTGTGCCTGCATTAATCAGAGCATTTTTAAACCTGAAAAACCTTGAGCTGGCAATTATGGAACACTAAGTTTTTAGCAGATCCTCGGTAACTGCTCTCCGCTCAGTCTGTCCAGCACGCGATCAACGCCGAAGGCACCAGTCGCTACGATGCCCTGCCCCTCTTCTACCCGTCCTATGACGGCCGCGCCCGAGTCGAGAATCCTCAGAACTTCGGTCTCGGCCTGCGGGCTACACAGAATTACCATCCGGCCTTCGTTAGCTGTGTACAACGGGTCCAGACCCAGCAGCTCGCACACTGAAGAGACGGATTCACTCACTGGCACGCGCTCGGTCTCGATAGTCATCTGCAGCTTGCTGCTTTGGCTCAATTCGGAAAGCGCTGTGGCCAGACCGCCACGAGTCAGGTCGCGCAGGCAATGGATGTTTTCGGATAGGGGCAGCAGATCCTCGACCTGTGGCCACAGATGGGCGCAGTCACTCGCGAGCGGTGACTGCAGCTGCAGATCCTGTCTCTGGGTCATAATGGCGCAGCCGTGACGACCGATGTCACCGGAAACTATAATTGAGTCGCCGGCGCGAATCAGCCCTGGTTCACAAACAAGGCGTCTGACGCCTACGCCGGTCACATTCAGATAGACGCCATCCCCGTGGCCCCGTTCTACCACTTTGGTATCACCAGTCACCAGGCGCGCCCCAACCTCCGCTGCGGTTTCGGCCATCGACACGGCCAGGCGATACAGGGATTCGGTGGCGAAGCCTTCCTCGATGATCCAGGCGCAGCTCAATTCGCCTGGCTCGGCACCGCACATGGCCAGATCGTTGCAGGTACCGGTCACCGCGAGGCTGGCGATGTTGCCGCCAGGGAAAAACAACGGTTTGACTACATAGGAGTCGGTGCTCATCACCAGACGCTCAGAAGCACCAACCTCCAGTCGCAGGAGAGCGCCATCGTGATCTTTCTGCACCTCTGTCAGTGCTGCAGTGAAGACGTCATCTATGAGTTGCTGGGTGAATCTGCCGCCGGCGCCGTGGGCGAGGGTGACGACCGGGTACTTCTCGAAAGGGAACCGGCAATCAGGCACTGATCACATCCGCAGGCTGGCGATAGTTGAAGTAAGCGGCGCAGGCTCCTTCGGCGGAAACCATAGTGGCACCCATTGGTGACTGGGGGTTGCAGCGGTTCCCAAAGTGAGGGCAATCCACTGGTTTCAGGCGCCCGGTGAGAACTTCACCGGCACGGCACTCCTGGGTAGGTACTGCAGGCTTTGGCGTCAACTTAAAACGCCAGCGGGCATCAAACTTGATGTAGTCGGCCTGCAGGACAAGCCCGGAGGCAGCCAGTTCACCGAGGCCGCGCCAGGTCTGCCCCGCTTCCCGAAACACCTGGCGGATCAGTTGCTGGGCGCGGATATTGCCTTGTAGTGAAACGCATCGGGAATACTGGTTTTCGACCTGTGCCTGTGCCTGCTCGAGTTGCCTTATGGCCGCCTCGATCGCTAGCAGCAGATCCAGGGGCTCAAAGCCGGCGATAACAATCGGAACGCCCAACTGATTTGCTAGTGTTTCATATTGCCAATAGCCCATCACAGTGCATACATGGCCTGCGGCCAGAAAGGCCTGCACCCGGTTGTCAGGACTGCCGGCGATAGCGGCAATCGCCGGGGGTACAGTAACCTGACTTAGCAATAAGGAAAAATTGTCCACGCCCTGGGCCTCGGCCTGCAGCACACTCATGGCGTTGGCGGTGACCGTGGTTTCGAATCCGACGGCAAAAAATACGACTTGTCGTTCCGGGTTTTCCTGAGCAATCTTCAGCGCATCAAGTGGCGAATAGACCGTGCGCACTTCGGCAGCTCCCGCCCGAGTTGCCAGCAGGTCAGTCTTACTCCCGGGCACGCGCAGCATATCGGCGAAGGTAGTCAGTATGATGCCGTCCTGACTGGCAAGCATGATGGCCTCGTCAACGCATTCGATCGGAGTGACGCAAACCGGACAACCGGGTCCATGAATCAGTTCGATCTCTGGAGGGATAAGCTGATCGATTCCATAGCGGATCAGAGAGTGGGTCTGTCCACCGCAAACTTCCATGAGCACCCAGGGGCGGCTCACCAGTTCGGCGATGCGATCGAGGACGACGCGGGCCAGGAGCGGGTCCCGAAATTCATCGAGATACTGCATCACCTGCCTCCCCGTTGGCCGCCTCATGTAGTAGCGTCAGTAACTGCCTGGCGGCCACTTCGTCCATAATATTGATGGCGCAGCCGACGTGCACGATGACAAAGTCAGACACTTTCACCTCCGGGGTGAAACCGAAGTTAACTTCTTTCTCAATATCGCCAAATCTGACTCGACCACTAAGCTCGATACCGGAACCGCTAAGACTCAGCACTTTACCGGGAATCGCTAGGCACATTCTTCTACCCTCCGTTTCTCGCTGACTGCCATGGCGGCGGCAACACACTGGCCAGCAGCGATACCGCCGTCGTTAGGTGGCAGGCGCTCGGAAACAAGCAGCCGAACTCCCCTGGGCCGTGCCTGTTCCAGCATCGTCTCCACCAGCAGCCGATTCTGAAATACACCGCCGGAAATCAACAGGGTGTCGGACGCAGCCAGTGCGCACTGACGCAGTGCCGCCCGTGCCAGGGCCTGGTGAAAGCCAAGAGCGCGAGCACTGGGGTCGAGCTGGTCATCGCTCACAATAGCCAGCAGTGGTCGCCAATCCAGATCGAAGCCGTCCAACTCGAAATCCATTGCCACTGGCTCTCCGGCCTCCCAGGCCAGCGCCTCCCACTCCATCGCAGCCTGGGCTTCGTACTGATTATGCTGCCGCAATCCCGCCAGCGCTGCCAGTCCCTCAATCAATCGGCCCATGCTGGAGCAGGTCACCGAATTCCCCTGAATAGGTCGTCCCCGGAGACTGTGGGCGATGCGACCCGGGAAGCGGGCAATGTCGGCACGGACGGGAAGCTGGAAAGGCCGCACACTGCCCAATCGCCGCCAGTGGAAATTGGCGTCGAATTCGAAACACTCGCCGCCCCAGATGCTGCCGTCAGGACCCAAACCGACACCATCCCAGGTGAGCACAGTAAAGGGCGGGGCGACCTGGTGCTCAAGCCAGGCCGCCATTGCATGAGCTATGTGGTGGGGTATCGTGCGGGCCCGATAATCGGCCTCTATGGTCGATGCATAATCGGGATGCATATCTGTGAGCTCTGCGCCCTTGCCGAGCTGGAAAAAAGTAGGCAGCAATTTTTTCTGGCGCCGGTAGTGTCGGCGTGTCGCCGCCGCATCGAGATCGCCGATGTGAGGCCCGACAATAAGCGTGTGGCGATCCTGAGCGGCGATGCTGGCCTTGATCTCGGCACCGCAGCCGAGGCTACTGGCCGCCACGGGTAGGGTATGAACCTGGGGTGCGAGTCCACGGCCGAGGCGGAGGGGCACGGCGTGTGAGTCCATGAACCGCAGCACGGAATCATCCAGGCCCTGCACCAGAGGCAAATCGTGCAGTAGGAAAGCATCGGCGATGCCCTGTAATGAAGCGAGGGCCTCCTGGTTGTCGAAGATCAGTGGTGAGCAGCTATTGTTGCCGCTGGTTGCCACCATTGGTCGCTGCAGACGACGCATCAGTGCCAGGTGAATACCGCTTGAGGGTAGCATGACTCCGAGGAGTCCAGTGCCGGGTGCCACTCTACTAGTGACTGCAGCATTGCTTTGTAGTAGAACGATCGGGGCGGTTGGACTTTGCAGCATCGCCGCCTCGGTGGCACTCAGCTCGGCATGATTCCTGACCCAGGCCAGATCAGGCGCCATCACCGCGAAAGGTTTGCGTCTTTGCTTCCGATTTGCCAGCTTCGCAACGGCTTCGGCGTTATTGGCGTCCGCCAGCAAATGAAAGCCACTGACACCCTTCACCGCCACGATGCCGCCTGCCTTCAGGGCGGTAGCTATACCGTCGAGGGCGACAGTGTCGCGGCTGCTATCGGGCCCACTGAGCGTCGGGCCGCATTGCGGGCAGCTTATGCTTACAGTATGAAAGCGACGGTTTTCCGGATCCCTGAATTCCCGTGTACAGGCCGCGCAAGCCGGAAATTCGTGCCAGCTGGTGTGCTCCCGATCAAAAGGCAATCGCTTGCTGATAGAAAATCGGGGACCGCAGTTGGTACAACTGATGAAAGGGTATTGAAAACGGCGGTTTGTCGGCTCGTCGAATTCCTGCAAACACTTTCCACAGATGGCCCGGTCGGCGAGTAGAGCGACTGCAGCGCCGGTGTCGGTACAACTGGCCGCGATGGTAAACCCACTGTAGTTGCATTGGCTGACCTTTTGCACCCTGACCGACTCTGCTTGTCCGGGAGACTCTTCGCGTAGTCGGTCATGAAACCTGTCCAGCGTTTCCGCCTCACCCTGCAAGTGGATCAGTACAGAGGAGGATGAATTGGCAACTTCGCCGTTGAGGCCGAGTTCGCAGGCCAGACGGTAGACAAAGGGGCGAAAGCCAACCCCTTGCACTTGGCCGTCGACCTGAAGTCTTCGTGTCTCAATCATCGGCGACCTCGATACTGCGCAGAAGGATATCCTGGGCCTGGGGATGTTGAATGTCGTCCGAGGTATCGATGTGCAGTTCGGCCGACTCGGCAATACTGCCCGTGGTCTCATTCTCGAAATGCTCGCGAAAATGTTCAGCCGAGATGTGGCTCAGGGCTCCCAGCCAGACTGAGACCCGAGTGACTGAGGCAGCCGATTCCCGTGCCGCCAGTTCGTCGATTTTGTGCAGCAGGTCTCTGATCAGGCCGGCTTCATGCATGGTCATACTCCCTGCTGAGATCTTCGACAAGAGTTTCGGCGGCTCGTTGTACCGGCGGAGACAGTTCCTGACGGTGCTCGAACCGCTTGCCGGCGACGCCGATCACGGCGCATTTATCTGGCAACAGGTCCAAAGTCCGGGCCAGAGTGAGCGCCTCCATGACGCCGAGAACATGACTGCTGCTGGCCCTAAGTCCCGATTGTGTCAGTGCCGGGTCACCAGCATCGAGGCGCAGCACGCTGCCAGGTCGAAGATTGGCACTGGCGGCGTCAATCGCATCAATCAGGAGTAATTCATTGCAGTGCTCGAATTCGCCGAGCAGACCGGTGATCTCTCCATTGCAGCTGCGAATCGTCAGCTCCGGCAGTCGATTGGCAAGCTGTCCTGCAATGAATGGACCGACTCCGTCATCGCCGCGCCAGACATTGCCAACTCCAAGAATTTTAATCGGCGCCGACATTCCTGACCTGTAGTTTAAGAAAGTGGGTAGCACAAGAAATGCAGGGATCATAGTTTCTGATTGCCTGCTCGCAGCGCCAGGTCAGCTCTTTTTCAGACAGGGACAGATTAGCGGCCACCAGATCACGTAAATCATCCTCGATGGTCAACTGGTTCTGGGACGTTGGCGGAATGATATTGGCGGTCACTATCAGACCATCCGCATCTACCTCGTAGCGATGAAAAAGCAGCCCGCGCGGTGCCTCAGTGGCAGCCATGCCGATGCCTGCCTTGACGGCCACGGGCATTGAAGCCTGCGCTGGAGTCTGGAAGTCTTCCAGCAAACGTATGGCCTCGTCGAAGGCATAGAACACTTCCAGAGAACGCACCACAATACTTTCGAAAGGATTGTCTATGGTTCGATCGAATCCCGCAGCCTTAGCTAGTGCCAGGGTGTCGGTGCTGAGTTTCTTCCGGTTCAGGTTGAATCGCGCCAGCGGACCAACGAAATACGGTTCTTGCGAAGGCGTGCGTACCGAGTGCAGGGCGTTACTGTGCTCGACATGCCGCTCTTCAAAGTGCTGCGGGTAATCCTGCATGCTTATGTCCAGGCCCTTGCTGGAGACAATGCGGCCTTCGTTAAACGGGTATTCGTCGTCGTGGGAGAGGGCGACGAACTCATAGTCCCGATGTAAATCCGGAAAATCGAAGTCGGCGGCCCAACGCACGGTTGCCGCTGCGGCCTCCCTTCCCCAGCGCAGTTCGTCTAGCAGAGCCGCAAACTTCTCCGGCGCAGGGATGCTCCAGAAACCGCCGACGCGCACATTGATCGGATGAATCTCCCGCCCGCCCAGTAGCTTGACTATCGCGTTGCCGGCTTTCTTCATGGCCAGCCCTCGGGTTACAGCCTCACGGTGCTCTTTCGCCATTGTGATGGCGTCGTCATAGCCGAAGAAGTCTGGTGCATGCAGCATATAGATATGCAGCACATGGCTCTCGATCCACTCGCCGCAGTAGAGGAGACGGCGAAGTCGCCTCAGGCCTTCGTCTATTTCTATCCCCAGTGCATTCTCCATGGCGTGCACGGCGCTCATCATATAGGCCACCGGACAGATGCCGCAGATTCGGGCTGTGATGTCTGGCGCCTCGGTCAGAGCCCGGCCACGCAGAAAGGCTTCAAAGAATCGCGGCGGCTCAAAAATTTTCAGCTGAACATTTTTGAGTTCACCGGCCTCGACATCTACGCGCAGGGATCCTTCCCCTTCAACCCGGGCCAAGTAATCCACTTCGATGCGGCGGCTTTTAACACCGGCCTTGACGGGTATTTCCTTACTGGTCATCGCGCTGGTATTCCTGAGCAATAATTCGCAGTGGTTCCGCTGCCGCGTTGTAGGACAAAAGGCTGCGCTGGCATTGAGCTTTGCTCATTCCCTGGTTTATGAAGTAGTTCATTAACTGTGCGACCTGGGCTTTTTCCTTGGTGCCGTAGCAGCCATAACAGGCGCGGTTATAGCCTGGGCACAGAGCCCCGCATCCGGCCTGGGTGATTGGACCGAGGCAGGCCTGTCCCTGCGCCACGAGCACACAGACGTTGCCTTCGGATTTGCACTCGACGCAGACACTCTCCCGCGGTATGTTGGGTTTGCGGCCCTGACTGTAAGCGAGGACTACTTCCATGAGCTGGTACTTGTTGATGGGGCAGCCATGGAGTTCGAAATCGACCCTGATGTGGTGAGCGATGGGAGTCGATTTGTCCAGTGTATCCAGATACTCCGGATGGGCGTAGACAGTGCGCGCGAAATCTTCGACATTGGCATAGTTGCGCAATGCCTGCAGGCCGCCTGCCGTTGCGCAGGCACCGATGCTAATGACCGTTCGGGATTGTGCGCGTACCGCCTTGATTCGCTCCTGATCTTTCGCCGTTGTGACGGAGCCCTCAACAAGGGCGATATCATAAGGTCCAGCCAACATGCGCCGAGAGGCTTCCGGAAAATTGACAATATCAATCTGTGCCGCCAACGACAGCAACTCATCCTCGCAATCGAGGAGGCTGAGCTGACAACCGTCGCAGGAAGCAAATTTGAACACCGCCAGTTTGGGTTTAGCCATTAGAACTCCCGCGTGAGCAGATAGGGTTCCACCTGCGGATAGCTGAATACTGGGCCGTCCTTACACAGGAAGTGAGGTCCCAACTGGCAATGCCCGCAGAAACCGGTGGCACACTGCATATTGCGCTCCAGTGAAACATGGATTGCTTGGGCACTCATCCCCTGATCCAGCAATCGGCTGACACTGAACCGTATCATGATTTCCGGACCGCAGATCATGGCCAGGGCCCGCTCGGGATCAAAGCGGCATTTAGGAATTAATTCGGTAATGACGCCGACGTCACCTCTCCAGTTTGCTGCGGCCGAATCCACCGTGACCTGGAGTCGCAGCTGATCCTGCTTCTTCCAGTTCATTAGTTGATCCACATAAAGCAGCTCCATAGGCGACCTGGCACCGACAAGCAGATTGATACTGCGGAACCTGTCTGCTTGTGCGACTGCCTGATAGAGGACCGGGCGCAGAGGAGCGAGACCGATGCCACCGGCAAGAATTAACAGATCCTTGCCGTATGCTTCCTCTATTGGCCAGCCGCGCCCGAACGGGCCGCGCAAGCCGATTGAATCCCCTTTTTGCCCATCCATTAATAGTTCGGTGATATTGCCGACGGCGCGAATCGTATGCACCAGCTTGTCCCTATCTGCCGGATCGCCACTAATGGAGATGGCGGACTCGCCGGCGCCGGGCAAATACAGCATATTGAACTGACCGGCCCTGAATGCTCCGAAATGCGGCGGTGGCTGTAGTTCCACAGTGAACACATCCGCACTGTTCTGGTGCCGGGAAATGACCTCGCAGGCGACGGGCAGCAGGGGGTCAGGCAGGTTCATTGGCTTTGCCGTAGAGATTCAGTAACTGCAGGCGGGTGGCTTCCAGTCGCTGGGTCATTATTCGCGAGAACCGCTTCATCAGTGCATAACCCAGCGCCGGGTCGGCATCGCATTTCTGGCGCAGGCAACGACCATCCAACTTGACGGTATGCACTTCCTGCAGGGCGCGTGCCTCGACCGACCAGCGATAAGGCGGGAAGAGCCAGGACCAGCCCAGTATGTCGCCCGCATCCAGCGTCTGGATGCGCGCCAGCCCTGTCGCCGCGGCGTGCAGTTGAATGGCAACCCGGCCGCGGCGAATAATAAAGAATTCGTTAGCCTCGGCACCCTCGCTGGCCAACAGAGTCTCCGGTTTGTACACCTCGTTATGGCCGCAGCCGCCGAGCAGGTTTATCGTTGGGTCCGGCAGGTCGGCAAAAAAAGGATGCTCTTTTAGCTCCGTCGCGATGTCTTTCATGACGGAGACCTGAATCTGCTGACTTCTTCGGTCAGGTCAATACCGACCGGGCACCAGCTGATGCAGCGGCCGCAACCGGTGCAGCCAGAACTGCCATACTGCAGCTCCCAACTGGCCAGCTTGTGCGTCAGCCACTGCCGGTAGCGGGATCTCACGCTGCCATGAACGATGCCTCCGGCCACGTAGGAATGGCCTTCGTTGAAACAGCTCTCCCAGTACCGCACCCGAGTCACGTCGCCGCTATTGAGATCTTGATCATCCCTGGCACTGCTGCAGAAACAGGTGGGGCAGACCTGGGTGCAGTTACCACAGGCCAGGCAGCGATCGGCCACGTCCGACCAGTTCGAGTGGTCCAGCGCCGTCAATAACGTCTCCGGCAGTCCTGTCTTGTCCAATTTGCGATGCATCTGCTGACGCGTGTTTTCCATTAAGTCAGCCAGGTGCCTGTCCGCGTCATCGGTAGCAGCTGTACCCGGGATGTCTTTCAGCAGGCATTCGCCGCGTGGAGAGCCCGCCTGCACCAAATACCAGGGGTCGTCCGGATCGAATTCCGTCAATATCAGGTCGGCGTCGGTATTGACCTCGGGGCCGTCACCCGTTGAGTCGCAGAAGCAACTCGCGGCAGCCTGAGAGCAATTGACAGCAACCACAAGCAGGGAATCTCGCCGTTGTTTATAGCCGGGTTCAGGAACGGGCCCGGTAAAAACCTTGTCCTGAATAGCAATGGCACTGAGTTCACAGGCGCGAACACCAATGAAAGCCATCTTCTGCGGTTCAGTCCGCGCACTGATGAAGTTTCCGTCACGGACCCGGAAAATATTTTCGCGTGGCGGAAACAGAAATTGCTTCCAGGTATGAGGTCCAAGGTTGTAACCGAAGCGGCTCTGATCCTGACGCTTGCGCAGCCGATAGTGGCCGGCTTCCTGGGTATCTCCCCAGCCCACCGGCAGGGAATCTATCTCATCGTAAACCATGGCAAGCTCATCGACCCGGGGACCGAGGACCCGATAATCATCCGCCAGCAGTCTGTCGATCAACTCCTGTAGCTGCTCTGGACGCCAACATCGCATGGCCTGGGGATCCTCTGCTGAATTCATGCAAGTCTCTGAGCGGCTCGCAGCCGCTACCTCTGGCGGTGTTAAGTTCTCTCTACTGTGCCCTAACCACCTCGAATGAAGGCCGCAGTCCTGTCTCAACCAAGCACGGTATCTGAAGATTCCATGGAGCTGCGATTCCGCAGGCCCATGAGGCATCTTCTATTGTGCAAAAGTTTGGCCGCAATCAACACCCTGGCAACAAATTTTTCAAGTCTTGAGTAAGGATCTTGAGCGAGGTCATGAAAATGTGTCGGGGCTTGCAATAATGCTGTCAATCCGAGACGCTAAGTAATTGAGAGCAACCCTAATTTATCGCCTGCGAGGACAACGAGCACTCATGGATATTACTTCGATTTTAGGTGCGGAGGCAGAAAGTCTGCTGGGGCACGTCTGTCAGGGATTACCGAAAGAGTCTCTGCATCTTCCCGGCCCGGACTATATTGATGCGGTGGTCAGAGACAAACAACGAAACGGGGCGGTGCTGAGGAATCTTGCCAGCATGCTCGATCATGGTCGCCTGGCCCAAACGGGCTATCTTTCCATTTTGCCTGTTGATCAGGGTATCGAACACACTGCGGGTGCCTCCTTCGCGCCGAATCCGGCCTATTTCGACCCCGCCAACATCGTTGAGTTGGCCATGGAAGGTGGCTGCAACGCCGTGGCCTCCACCCTGGGCGTTTTGAGCTCTGTGTCCCGCCTTTACGCGCACAAGATTCCGTTCATCGTGAAAATCAATCACAACGAGCTGCTCACCTATCCAACCATTCATGATCAGACCCTGTTTGCTAGCGTTCAGCAGGCCTTCGAACTCGGGGCAGTGGCGGTGGGAGCAACTATTTATTACGGTTCGCCCGAGAGTCGGCGTCAAATCCAGGAGATTAGCGAAGCTTTTGAGCATGCCCACGAACTGGGTATGGTGACTGTGTTATGGGCCTATTTGCGCAATTCCGGGTTCAAGAAAGACGGCGTCGACTATCATACCGCTGCTGACACCACAGGTCAGGCCAATCACCTTGCTGCTACCATAGACGCGGACATCGTCAAGCAGAAACAGGCTGAACTGAACGGTGGTTTTACCGCCATTGGTTTTGGCAAGACCCATCCGGACATGTACGGAAAACTCTGCACTGACCACCCCATTGATCTGGTGCGCTATCAAGTCGCCAACTGCTTCATGGGTCGAGCCGGTCTGATCAACTCCGGTGGGCCCAGCGGTGAGGACGATCTTCACCAGGCGGTTCGCACTGCGGTAATCAACAGGCGGGCCGGGGGCATGGGGCTGATCTCCGGTCGCAAGGCGTTCCAGAAACCGATGGATGAAGGCGTACAGTTGTTGAATGCGATTCAAGATGTGTACCTCGACTCCAATATCACCATAGCCTGACTTAGCGCTGTTCCACGCTCCCGGAGCTGATTGCCACGAGTTATGTCTGCATTCAAATATATCAAGCTGTTCTCCGAACTAGGTATCGCCGATGTGCCGGAAGTGGGCGGCAAGAACGCTTCGCTGGGAGAGATGTACCGGGTCCTGTCTAGTGAGGGAGTGCAGGTGCCTAACGGCTTTGCCACCTCAGCCGCCGCCTATTTTGTCTATTTGGATTACAACCAATTGCGAGAGCGAATAGCGGCCGCGCTTGCTGCTCTGGATATAAATGACATGGAGCAACTGGCGAGCACTGGCGCCGCCATCCGCGGCTGGATTCTTGATGCTGAAATGCCGGCAGAAATCGCGGCAGAAATAGCTGCGGCCTATCAACTTCTACGTGCGGAAAACAGCGGCCGCGACCCGGAGGTAGCTGTGCGCTCCTCCGCCACGGCCGAGGATCTCCCCGATGCCTCTTTCGCCGGCCAGCAGGAAAGCTATCTTAACGTCTGCGGTGAAGAGCATCTGCAGCGCAGCTGCAAGCGGGTGCTGGCTTCTTTATTTACCGACCGCGCTATTACTTACAGGGTTCACAAGGGCTTCGATCATATGAGCATCGCCCTGTCGATCGGCGTGCAGAAAATGGTGCGCTCGGATCTGGCAACTTCAGGCGTTATGTTTACGCTGGATACGGAAAGCGGCTTCGCCGATGTGGTCATGATCACGGCCGCCTATGGCCTCGGTGAAAACGTCGTGCAAGGAGCGGTAAACCCGGACGAATTTCTGGTGTTCAAGAACACTCTGAAAGGCGATCGGAGGCCGATCATTCGCCGCCAGTTGGGCTCGAAAGCACTGAAGATGATCTACAGCAAAGATGGTGTCACCGGTCAGGCCACCCGTAACGTCTCGGTGCGACAGGCAGACCGGAACCGGTTCGCGCTTTCCGACGATGAGGTCTTGGAGCTGGCGCGTTTCGCGATCAGGATCGAAGAGCATTATGCCCGCCCCATGGATATTGAATGGGCCAAGGATGGAAACAGCGGTGAGCTGTTTATCGTGCAGGCCCGTCCAGAGACCGTTCAGTCCAATATAGACAGGAGCAAACAACTGACTTACCGTCTGAAGCAAGACGGTGAAGTTCTTGTGAAAGGCAAGAGCGTAGGGGCGCGGATCGGCAGCGGCAGGGTACGGACGATTCTTGATGCCTCGCACATGAACGAGCTGAAAGAGGGTGAAATTCTAGTAACCGACATGACTGACCCGGACTGGGAACCGATCATGAAGCGAGCCGGTGCCATTGTCACCAACCGCGGTGGGCGAGTCTGTCATGCAGCCATCATCGCGCGCGAACTCGGCATCCCGGCAGTGGTTGGCGCCGGGGACGCAACCGCTGTTCTCGAAGATGGGCAGGAGGTCACGGTCTCCTGTGCCGAAGGGGAATCGGGTCTGGTCTATTCCGGGCTTCTGGAATTTGAGATGGAGGAATCTGACCTGACTTCGACGCAGCGGCCGAGAACTAAGATCATGCTGATTACGGGGAACCCCGGTCGAGCCCTGGAGTTTGCTCGGCTACCAAACGATGGTGTCGGGCTGGCGCGACTGGAGTTCATAATCAACGACAGCATTGGCGTGCACCCCAAAGCCTTGCTGGAGTTCGAAAGCTTGGATCAGGGCCTGCAGAAACAAATAGGCAAACGGATCGCCGGCTACGACAATCCGCGTGAATTTTACATCGCCAAGCTGGCTGAGGGTGTCGGTACGATTGCGGCGGCGTTTCATCCCAAACCGGTTATCGTCAGACTCAGTGACTTCAAGTCGAACGAGTACTCGCAGCTTATCGGCGGTTCAAGCTATGAGCCCGAAGAGGAAAACCCGATGCTCGGCTTTCGCGGCGCCTGTCGGTATTACTCGCCGAACTTTGCCGATTGTTTCGCCCTTGAATGTGAGGCCATCAAGCGGGTGCGAGGCGTAATGGGTCTGGATAATCTGGGAGTCATGATCCCCTTTGTGCGTACTGTGGAGGAGGCAACTAAGGTCCTGGCTCTGATGCAGAAACATGGACTGGAGCGGGGCAAGGAGGGACTGAAGATTTATCTGATGTGCGAGATCCCGGCCAATGCTCTGCTTGCGGATGATTTCCTCGAACAGTGCGATGGATTTTCTATTGGCTCTAACGATCTGACCCAACTTACCCTGGGCGTGGACAGGGATTCTGAGCTGCTGACGGAATTCGATGAGCGCGACCCAGCCCTGGCCGCATTAATGAAAATGGCAATTTCGGCCTGCAATCGACGCCAGAAATACGTTGGTATCTGCGGGCAGGCGCCCTCGGATTTTCCTGAAATTACCCGCTGGCTTGTGGAGCAGGGTATTCAGTCGATCGCCCTGAGCCCGGACAGTGTCGTTGCCATGACCAGTCTGGTGCTGGAGGTAGAAAAGGACCTGGGGCAGGTTTATGGCTGAGGCAGGGCCTGGCTCAGCGTCAGCTGAACCTGAATGCGAAACTGCCGGGTCCGGCCCTGGACAAACCACAGGCGAATCCGACCTCAGGGCACTGGGGCTGAATTCGGAAGAAGCGGCGCGCCGCCTTGCAGAGTTCGGCCCCAACAAATTGCCTGAGCCACCGTCCCCGGGCATCCTGAGTATTTTCCTGCGTCAGTTTTCCTCTCCTTTTATCTACATCCTGCTGATCGCCGCGATCGCCTCTCTGTTGCTGGGGCAGACACCCAATGCAGTCTTTATCTTCGTGGTCTTGTTATTCAACGCGACCATAGGAACCGTGCAGGAACATTCTGCTCAGCGTTCGGCTGCCGCTTTGCGCGAAATGGCGCGCGGCGAGGCCAGAGTTGTGCGCGACGGGACGCCACAGCGAATCGATGCCATAGATGTAGTGCCAGGTGACTTTGTTTTGTTGAGCTCTGGCGACAAGGTGCCGGCGGATTTGGAGCTCGAGTTTGCCCACAGCATGGCGGTAGATGAATCTATGCTGACGGGTGAATCCACAGCCGTCACCAAAAACGTGGAGGCCGACGTGGCAGAGCAGGCCCCACTCGCGGACCGCATCAACCAGTGTTTCGCAGGTACCATAGTGACCCACGGTCGCGGCAGGGGGGTGGTCAGAGCAACTGGTCTGAAAACAGCGCTTGGCGAAATCGCCGATCGGCTGACGGCGGAGCGAGTCTCTGAGCCGCCGCTAATGATTCGCATCCGCACCTTCACCTACCAGATGGCCGCAGCCATCATGGTGGCGATACTGCTGCTGGTGGGCATGATGCTGGTACGCGGTAGCTATGATACCGAGGGTATCATCATGATGACCATCGGCTTGGCGGTGTCGACGATTCCGGAAGGCCTGCCGGCGGCATTGACCGTGGCCCTGGCAATCGGCATGCGGCGCATGGCCCTGCATAACGTCATCATACGCAAACTGGTAGCGGTGGAGGCTCTGGGCTCTTGCACGTTTATCTGCTCCGACAAGACCGGCACCCTGACGGTCAATGAACTCACGATTCGCACCGTACTATTGCCGTCAGGCGAAAGTTTTCGCATCAGCGGCGAAGGAGTCGCTCCGGGAGGAAAAGTTGTCGGTGAGGAACTGCAGTCGTTGCGCACGCTTTGTCTGACAGGTCTATTAGCCAACGAAAGCCATCTTGACTACGCCGGCGGTGAATGGGTGTCAGATGGAGATATTGTCGATGTCGCTTTTCTCGTTCTGGCTAAAAAGCTCGGCCTGTCCCTGACCCAGGAGCGCAAACGCCACCGTCAGCTCGACTTGATTCCCTATGAGTCAGAAAGGGCTCTGAGCGGCAGCCTCAATCAGGGACCCTCCAATCTCCACCTCTATGTGAAAGGCAGTCCCGAAAAACTGCTGGAGCTCTGTAATGAGATGGACGGGGCTGACGGGCCCGAACCAATAGACCGGGAGAAAATCACCCGTCAGTTCGAAGATCTAGCCAGCCAGGGCTATCGGGTCTTGGCGCTGGCCCATCGTGTCGCCGAGGACGACGAGGCAATCAAGCAGCTGGGGGGAATGATCTTCATCGGCATGGTTGGCATGATTGATCCCGTGCGCCCGGAAGCCAAAGAGGCGATCAGCCGCTGTCGTGAGGGCGGTATTGAGGTCGCCATGTTGACCGGAGATCATCCTGCCACTGCCAGGGCTATCTCACTTGAGCTCGGCTTGTGTGAACCGGAAGACAAGATCGTCACCGGCAGCATGATCAGCGAGGCCAATGCCCGCGGACAAGAGAGTGCCGACGCCCTGATCGAACCGGCCCGGATTTTCGCTCGCATCGAGCCACAGCAGAAAGAACAAATAGTCGACTGCCTGTTGCGCCACGGCGAGTTCGTTGCGGTCACGGGCGATGGCATGAACGACGCTCCAGCCATGCGCCGCGCCAACGCCGGTATCGCTATGGGTAAGCGCGGTACCGATGTCGCCAAGGAAACGGCGGACCTGATCATCACTGACGACAATTTTGCTTCCATTGTTGATGGCATAGAGCAGGGCCGGATCGTCTACAACAACATCCGCAAGGTCATAGCCTTGCTGATCGCCACCGGTTTCTCCGCTTTGCTGCTGTTTTTTTTCACAGCGGTGGCCGGCCTGCCGATGCCTCTCACCGCCGTGCAACTACTCTGGTTGAACTTGGTGGCCAATGGGCTGCAGGATGTGGCCCTGGCTTTCGAAGCGAAAGAAGGCGGTGAGCTTGAAGAGCCGCCGCGCAGTCCGTCTGAGCCAATCTTCGAGGCACATATCATTCAGCACGTGCTGGTGACCGGCACCGTCATGGGTGGATTGGCGTTCTCCAGCTTCGCCTACCTGGTGAGCAGCGGCCTGTTCGTCGAAGACGCCCGCAATCTGACTCTCATGCTGATGGTGCTTTTTGGCAATATTCATGCCCTCAGCAGTCGCTCGGAGCTGCGCTCGATCTTCAGCATCCGCTTTTTCGCGAATCCTTTTCTCGTCTTCGCCGTGCCGTTCGCCCAACTGGTCCACATCGGTGCAGCTTATATGCCTGGTGTTGGCAGTGTGCTTGAACTCAGTCCCATAAGTCTGCAGCAATGGCTTGTGCTGGCAACCATTGCGCTGCTACTGCTAGTTGTGGAAGAGGTGCACAAATGGTTTCTGCGCAGCCGTCAGCAGTCAAGGAGCGACTCCAGGGCTTCGGCGCATCGTGCAGAGCCTCCCTAAGCATATCTGGAGTATTCAGAGCATCCTCGATTGCCACGGATTGCTTTAGCAGCGACTGGTCGCAGACCAGACCAAAAGGCTCAGGCCTGGTAGAGTCTGGTCAGATATTGCTGCACCGCCGAGTCCCAGGTAAGTCGAGTGCTGGCAGCCTGCTGCTGAATTTCTTGCCACTGCTGCGGCTTATCGGTAAAAAGCCGCAGCGCCCGCTCCCAGCACAGAAGCAAGTGCTGAAGTTTTTCTTCCAGGCTACTGCCACCAAAACTGAACCCATTATGACCGTCCCTGACGGTATCGTTCAGACCACCGGTCTTGTGAACTAGGCAGGGCATGCCGGCGCGCATGGCCAGCATCTGGCTGATACCGCAGGGTTCAAAGACGCTTGGCATGAGAAACAGGTCACAGGAAGCGTACAGTCGATCAGCCAGTTCTTCCGAGAATCCGCACAGGTAGAGAAAGTTTTCATGTTGCCGCATTTTCTTGGAAAAAAATTGGTCATGGTAAGCATCGCCGCTGCCCAGTAACAGGTAAAGACCCTGATCCAGTCCGGCCAGCATCGCGTCGAGGATTGTCTCCTCGCCCCAGGCGCAGGTCAGAAGGCCCATTTTTTGAAAGCTGAGGCGACTGATGGAAAGAATCAGTGGCGTCGGCTGTTGCGAGCGCCGGCGCAGTTCGGAAATTTTTTTCAAGGCGAAGTAGTGACTGGCTGCGACTGGACTTTTTGCCGCCAAAACATCCAGCTGGTCTTCAATCAGCGGCCAGAGTTTTACCGGGCCCAAAGGCTTGGCTGCTTTCACCTCATAGTCACATCCATTGAGAATCCCTTCCAGGCTACCTGCCTGCGCCAGTCGCTGCAGGTCGGATTCCAGTCCGTCACCGCCAGCGACGGCCTGCGCCCAATCGCTGGGGTGAGTGATTTCACGGGCATAAGTTGGGGAGACAGTGTTGACGCGATCTGCCAGGTTGATGCCGCAGCGCATCAGGTTGATGCAGTCCGAATAGCGACGGTCCGCGAGCCATGAGGGGTCATAATCGATGTTGGGAAACCAGGATTCCAGTGCCGACCAGTGACCTTGAAACGGACGGATGCCCTGCAGTGAAAGATTGTGGATTGTGAACACGGCCGGGATCTGGCGCAGTGTCGAGTAATACGGATCGAAACAGCGGAGAAAGAGAAAGGCCCCCGTGTGCCAGTCGTGACAATGTATCACGTCGACATCAGTCAGCAGGCCACTCAAGACAACTTCTGCCGCCGCGCTGCTGGCGAGGGCAAAGCGATGGGCATCGGTCGCGAAAGGACCCTCTCCATCGTCCGTATAGATAGTTCCCGAACCGGCAACCGAGAACAGTGGATGATCCATGACCACTGTCTTTACCCTGGCGCTCTGCGCGCTCCCCGCGCTCGCAAGCTCTAGGAGCTGAACCTGTTCGACACTGCCAGAGAAGCGCGCCGGTACTGAGCCCAAAAATGAGGCACCTGGCATGTGATTGAATACGCCGTAGGCGGGCATGAGAACAGTGACCTGGTGCCCGGCCTGGCCCAGCGCCTGGGGTAGGTCGCGAATTACGTCTCCGAGTCCGCCAACCTTGCCGCCCGACAGAGCGGCATTCTCTGCGGCGAGCATTAGAATATGCATCAGCCGATCACCAGCTAGGGTTGCTTTGAATGCTGCAGACAAGTCTTCACTGTTTAGATGATCCCTGGCCTTGTTCCTGTAATCGTTCGAGCATCTCGCGGGTCACCAGAGTGACACCGTTGTGGGTGACGCGGAATCCATTCTCCCTGTCGGCGTCATGGTCGTAGCCGATTTCCATGCCACTGGGAATTTCGCAGTCGCTGTCTATAATCACGCGCTGTAGTCGACAATGGCGACCAATATTGACCCTGGGCAGGACCACGGAATCTTCCACAGTGGCGAAGGAATTGACCCTGACGCTGGAATACAGCACGGATTTACGTACCGTCGCCCCGGAGATTATAGTGCCACCAGCTACCATCGAGTCCACGGCGATGCCGCGCCGCTCCTCGTCATCGAACACGAATTTCGCCGGCGGTAGCTGCTCCTGGAATGTCCAGATAGGCCAGCGGCGGTCGTAGAGATCGAGTGGTGGGGTCGGTGCAACCAATTCCATATTGGCCTGCCAGTAAGAATCCAGCGTCCCCACGTCTCGCCAGTAAGGAGTAACGTCCTCGTCGGGGTCGGAGAATCGATAGCTTTGAACTTTATAATTGGCAATGATCGCAGGGATAATATTTTTGCCAAAGTCATGGTCCGAATCTTCATCCTCCGAATCCCGGTTCAATTGATCGAAGAGAAAATCGGTCTTGAAGACGTAGTTTCCCATGCTGGCCAAGCAGTAGTTCGCGTTATCTGGTAACGGCGCCGGGTGTTCGGGTTTTTCCTGGAAACTGACGATGCGATCGGATTCATCTACGCCCATGACACCGAATGCCCCAGCGGCCTCGGCGATTGGTACCGACATGCAGGATACTGTCATATCGGCTCCGGACTCATGGTGTTGAGCGAGCATACCGCCGTAGTCCTGACGATAAATGTGATCGCCCGAGAGTATCATTATGTAGTCGGGAAGCTCTCCGCGAATGATATCGATGTTCTGAAATACGGCATCAGCGGTGCCGCGGTACCAGTTGCTGGAGTAACGCTGGGAAGCAGGGAGAATTTCCACGCCTTCCCCCAGTTCCTTTCTGAAATGACCCCAGCCGCGAACGAGGTGTTTGATCAGAGAGTGGGCCTTGTACTGCGTGGCGACGCCGATGCGGCGTACGCCAGAGTTGATACAATTTGACAATGGAAAGTCAACAATGCGGAATTTACCACCAAAATACAATGCTGGTTTGGCACGCCACTGAGTGAGCTCATGCAGCCGGGACCCGCGCCCTCCAGCCAGGATAAGCGCATACGTGCTTCGTGTCAGTTTGCTGATATAACGCGACGAATCATGTTCCATGCCAAGTCCCCACTAGTTGTCTTTGCCGTCGAGTTGCCAGATTTCCTCAGCGTATTGCTGTATCGTTCGGTCGCTGGAAAACCGGCCGCTGGCTGCCGTATTTAATATGCTTTTGCGAATCCAGCTGTCCTGATCAGCGAACTGGAAGGCTACTTCCTGCTGAGCGTCAACGAAGGAACGAAAATCTGCTGCGGTCATCCAGGGATCATGGGGACTGCGGATCGCCTCCGCAATCGACTGAAACAGACCCGACTCGCCCTGGTCGAAATAGCCCTTTTCCAGCATCGTCATGACCACACAGAGATCTTCGTCATTGTCGATGTATTGGCTTGGGTTGTAGTCTTTTTTCAGTTCTTCTACTTCTTCTGCAGTGAGTCCGAACAGAAAAAAATTCTCCGCGCCGACGGCATCACGAATTTCAATATTGGCACCGTCGAGCGTACCGATTGTCAGCGCGCCGTTCATCATGAATTTCATGTTGCCTGTACCGGAGGCCTCTTTGCCGGCGGTCGAAACCTGTTCAGACAAATCTGTACCCAGGCAGATCACTTCCATCGTCGTCACCCGGTAATTGGGGATAAAGGCGACACGCAGGTAATCATGGACACGCTCGTCGGAGTTGACTTGGTCAGCCACGTTGTTGATTAGTTTGATAATCAGCTTGGCCATGACATAGCCGGGCGCCGCCTTGCCGCCGAAGAGGACGCAGCGCGGTACCATGCCATCTGTGTCGTTGCGCAGAATCCGGTTGTACAAATGCACGACATGGAGGACATTCAGGAGCTGGCGCTTGTACTCATGAATGCGTTTTACCTGGACGTCAAACAGCATATCGGCATGAAATTCAACGCCGGATTCTCTCTTGATGAGCTGCGCCAGCCGTTCCTTGTTCTGATGTCGAACGTCGGCCCAGCGGGCTCGAAATCCGGCGTCTTCCGCGTACGGGCGTAGTTTCTGGAGTTCCGTCAGATCCCGGCGCCAGCCGTTTCCAATGGTCTCCTCAAGCAGGGTCGACAGGCCTGGATTGCAGTAGGCCAGCCAGCGCCGTGGGGTGACACCATTGGTCTTATTGTTGAATTTCTCTGGCCAGAGCTCATAGAAATTCTTGAACAGGCCGGTGGTTAGCAGGCTGGTGTGTAGCTCGGCGACACCATTAACGGAAAAACTGCCGACAACCGCGAGGTGCGCCATCCGAACCTGAGCGTGGTCTCCCTCTTCGATGATTGACATTGCCTGTTGGCGACCGGAATCGCCCGGCCAGCGGCGTGCCACCTCGCTCAGAAACCGGGCATTGATTTCTTGAATAATTTCCAGTGGCCGCGGCAGCAGTTGCTCAAACATCTTGACAGGCCATTTCTCCAGCGCCTCTGGCAACAGCGTGTGGTTGGTATAAGCCATGGTGGCGGTAGTAATCTCCCAGGACCGACTCCAGGGCAGGGCATAATCATCGACCAGCAGACGCATCAGTTCGGCGACGGCGACCGCGGGGTGAGTATCATTGAGTTGAATACAATTCTTTTGCGCGAAGTGACTGAAGTCGAGTCCGTTCTGATCGACCCACAGTGACAGCAAATCTTGCAGGCTTGCCGAGCTCAGGAAATACTGCTGCCGTAGCCTTAGCACCTTGCCGTTTTCGCTGACATCATTGGGATACAACACCATTGAAATCTGTTCGGCGGCGTTTTTGGCGGCGACGGCTTCTGGATAGCTGCCGGCGTTGAATTCGTGCAAATTGAATTTCTCGGTGGCCTCGGCGCGCCAGAGTCTGAGCGTATTCACCCAGTCATTGTGGAATCCGGGCACAGGCATGTCGTAGGGCACGGCGAGAACGTCGTCAGTGTCAACCCAGCGCACGTGCCGCTTGCCACTCTTGTCGATGTCTACGGTCGTGTGGCCGTTAAACTTAATGACCCAGGTATCCTCGTCAGCCTGTTGTAACCAGGGGTTACCTTTTCGCAACCAGTTGTCGGGCTGTTCCTCCTGGTTACCATCCTTTATTCTCTGCAGGAACATGCCGTAGTCGTAAAGTATGCCGTAGCCAGTTACCGGCAGCTTGAGCATGGCGCAGCTATCGAGGAAGCAGGCAGCCAACCTGCCCAGGCCTCCGTTGCCCAAACCTGCGTCGCGCTCCTCGTCAATCAATTCTTCGAGGCTAACGCCGAATTCGATCAGGGCTGCTCGCAACTGTTCCTCGAGATCGAGAGACAGGATCGCATTATGGAATGACCGCCCCATTAGAAATTCCATGGACACGTAGGCCACTCGTTTTGACTGATTATCCAGCCTTGCCTGGCGCGACTCGCGCCAGCGCTCGATCAGCCGGTCGCGCACCGAGAGTGCCGCGGCCAGGTAAAGATAGAGATTGCTGGCTTTACGGGAATCGTGGGAAAGGCTGAGGTGGAAATGCCTGTACAGGTCTTCGGTCAGGCTTTGCTTGTCCATCTCCAGCCAGCGTGAAGGGTCCTTATGGGTAAAGTTTTGTTTCGGAAGTTTATTCATGATTTATCATCGGGCCTGGGCATGTCCATCGTCATTTGGCGGTGGTGAGCCAGCAACATCACAGCAGAAAAAGAGACCAGCTCGACTTCATCACTGGCAAGGTTATTTGAACTTTCTGGGATTCCATCCGGGAGCCTGGTATCGAAAAGAATCTCCCATTGGCGAATATCCCCCAGCTTTGGCAAAGCAAAACTCGTGCCTTTTTTGCCGGCGTGGAAAATGAAATACAGATGCTGACGGCGGTTGCCCGCTTCGGCATCGTGCCAACTCAACAGTAAGCCGAGAGTCTGCACCTGGTGTTCGCCCCAGTGGTCGGTCTGCATCAGGTCTCCATGGTTATTGAACCATTCAATGGTGGTGTCATCAGCAGTGAGCGCCTCATGCACGTAGGCATCCATACTGAAAATCGGAAAGCGTTTGCGAAGGCTGATCAGGTGGGCCAGGAAGCGGGTCTGGTTAAGACTTTCCTGGGGCCGCTTTTCCCAATCCAGCCAGCTGATCTCGTTATCCTGGCAATACGCATTGTTGTTGCCGCGCTGACTGCGACCAAATTCATCGCCCGCCAGCACCATGGGTGTGCCCTGGGAAATAAGCAGGGTGCCCAACAGATTTTTTTGTTGGCGCCAGCGCAGGGCATTGATGTTCTCATCGTCGGTTGGACCCTCGATGCCATAATTTTCGCTGAGATTATCCCGATGGCCGTCCCGGTTTTCCTCGCCGTTGTCTTCGTTGTGCTTGTCTTTGAAACTGACCAGGTCTGCCAGGCTGAAACCGTCATGGCTGGTAACAAAGTTGATGCTGGCTGAGGGGCGGCGGCCAGAGTGTTCGAATATATCACTGGAGCCATGGATGCGCCCGGCGAATTCGGGCAGCATGCCGTTGTCTCCGCGCCAGAAACGTCGCACGGTATCGCGATAGCGGTCATTCCATTCGCTCCAGCCGGGTGGAAAGTTGCCGAGCTGGTAGCCACCCGGGCCGATGTCCCAGGGCTCGGAAATGAATTTGGTCGCAGCCAGAACCGGGTCTTGTTGCAGTGCATCAAAGAAGCCGCTGCCCTGATCAAACCCTTGCAATTCTCTTCCAAGCACCGGCGCCAGATCGAAACGAAAGCCGTCAACGCCCATGGTGGTAACCCAGTAGCGCAGGCAGTCCATCACCAATTGCACAACCCGGGTGTGCGTAATATTGATCGTATTGCCGCAGCCGGTGTCGTTGATATAAAAACGCTTGTCTTCCGATTGCAGGCGGTAATAGGACGCGTTATCGATGCCGCGAAAGCTCAGGGTGGGTCCCAGGCGACCGCCCTCCGCGGTATGGTTGAATACGACGTCGAGTATTACCTCGAGACCGGCGTCATGGATCCGGTCAACCATGTGTCTGAATTCATAAATGTCTGCACCGCTCAGATAGTCCTGATGGGGCACAAAAAAAGCCATAGTATTGTAGCCCCAGTAGTTACTCAGACCCCGGTCGATTAGGAAGCTCTCGCTGATAAAGCTCTGAACTGGCAGTAATTCAACACTGGTTATCCCTAGAGATCGAATGTGATCGAGCACGACATCACTGGCGAAACCTGCACAAGTGCCACGCAGGGACTTCTTGACCTTTGGATGCAGGCGGGTGTAGCCCTTTAGGTGCGCTTCGTAGACAATGGTTTCAGATTTTGGAATGCGATTGCGGCGTGGACGCCTAAAACTATTAACCGCCATTACCACGCTCTTGGGCATGAAGTGGCTGTTGTCACGGGTATCGAGAATAAGATCAGTATCTTCGTGACTGGTATCGTAGCCGTAATGGCGATCGTCCCAGCGAAATTCTCCCAACAGGCAACGTGCATAAGGGTCGAGTAGCAACTTGTTCGGATTGAAGCGATGCCCAAGGTGCGGCTCGTAGGGACCGTAGACTCGGTAGCCGTAGACTGTTCCGTGCCCCGCTTCCGGCAGGAAGCCATGCCAGACCTGATTGCTTACACTGGGTAACGGAAATCGCTGCAACTCGTGACTGCCGTCTTCGGTGAAGATACAGAGCTCCACTCTTTCAGCGTGTGCCGAAAACAGCGCGAAGTTAACCCCGCCATCGGTGCACGTCGCGCCCAAAGGGTAGGGGTCGCCATCGAGTAACTTTAACTGCATCTTCGCCAGCGGCTCCCGGTCAATCTACAGTCAGGTAAAGGGTGGCCAGGGGCGGAAGAGTCAGGCGCAGTGACCATTGTTGACCGTGACTGGGCTGGGGTAATGCCGCCAGCGGCTGCGGGTTGCCCTGATTGCTGCCGCCGTAATAATTGCTGTCTGTATTTAGCCTCTCGATGTAATCACCGGGCCGGGGCACGCCTATGTGATAGTCATGGTGGACCGTTGGAGTAAAATTGCAGACCACGAGTATTTTCTGGCTCTCCTGCGCGCCCGGCGGCGTGCCCTGGCGCACGAAAACAAAAATGGCGCCGGATTCTTCTCCGGCCGCTATCCATTCGAAGCCCTCGGGCCGAGAATCATCCAGCCACAGTGCCGGGTGCTCCCGATAAAGGTGATTCAGGTCTTTGACGAGATGTTGCACACCCGGGTGCAGGCCTTCATCGAGCAGATGCCAGTCCAGGCTATAATCATGTTGCCATTCCTGTCGCTGGGCGAATTCACCGCCCATAAAAAGCAGCTTTTTGCCGGGGTGCCCCCACATAAAACCAAGATAACCGCGCAGGTTGGCGAATTTCTGCCAGTCATCGCCGGGCATTTTTTCGAGCAGCGAACGCTTGCCGTAGACAACCTCGTCATGACTCAGGGGCAGGATGAAGTTTTCGCTAAAAGCATAAGCTAGCCCAAAGGTCATCTCGTTGTGATGATATTTTCGATGTACGGGATCTCTGTGCATATACTGCAGCGTGTCATTCATCCACCCCAGGTTCCATTTAAAGCCAAACCCCAGTCCACCGCTGTCCACAAACCGGGTCACTCCGGGCCAGGCCGTGGACTCTTCGGCGACCATCATGATATCGGGATCATTGGCGTAGGCGCGGGTATTAATGAGTCGCAGCAGGTCGATTGCCGCCAGATTTTCACGGCCGCCGTACTTATTGGGAAGCCACTGTCCCGCCTCGCGGCTATAATCGAGATAGAGCATAGAGGCGACGGCGTCGAAGCGCAGCCCGTCTATGTGAAACTCCCGCAACCAGAACAGCGCATTGCTGAGCAGATAGCTCACCACTTCTGATCGGTCATAGTTGAAAATATAGGTCTTCCAATCAGGGTGAAATCCCAGCCGCGCATCTTCGTGTTCATAAAGATGCGTGCCGTCGAACTTGCCAAGACCGTGTTCGTCGGTGGGGAAATGTCCCGGTACCCAGTCCAGCAGCACGCCAAGCTCCTCGGCATGGGCGCGGTCAATTAAGTAGCGGAAATCATCGGCGGCACCAAATCGGCTAGTGGGCGCGAAGATGCCAATGGGCTGATAGCCCCAGGAGCCTCCGAAAGGGTGTTCTTTGACGGGCATCAACTGGATATGGGTAAAGCCCAGTTCTTTCACATAGGGCAGCAGGGAGTCGGCAAGTTCGCGATAGCTCAATAATTGATTTCCATCCCGACGCCGCCAAGAGCCGAGATGCACTTCGTAGATGCTGATGGGCGAACGGGACTGGTGATTCTTGCCCCGGGTTTGCATCCAGTGCCCATCTTGCCAATCGAAGTTGCTTGCTGGCGGGACTCTCGATGCAGTGCCGGGGCTCAATTCCATCTGCTTTGCGTAGGGGTCCGCCTTGAGCGGTAACTGTTTGCCTTCGCTGTCGCGAATTGCAAACTTATACAGTGTGTCGGGCTCTACGGCGGGCAGGAACAGTTCCCAGACGCCGCTGTCATGCAGCATCCGCATGCCATGCATTCTGGCGTCCCAGTTATTGAATTCACCGACGAGGCTGACGCGAGAGGCATTTGGTGCCCACACTGAAAACAGCACACCTGGAACTTGATCAATCACCCTATGGTTGGCGCCCAAAAACTCGTAGGCCCGCTCGTGCCGGCCCTCGTGAAAGAGATGAAGATCATCCCGGGAGATCTGCGGGGCAAAGCGATAGGCGTCTTCCTGGACGACAGTTTCTAGGGGATAGTCGACTTCCAGGCGGTAGTTCGCAGCCTCCGGCGCGCTCACAATGCCCGCGAACAGACCTGCCTTGTGGACCTGCTCTAACTCCGCTATGCAGTTGCCCTCATCACGGTCCCGCAGGCGTATCGCCTGCGCCCCTGGTCTGAACACACGCAGTACCCGATCTTGTGAGTCGGGCAGCGCATGGGGTCCGAGTACAGAGAAAGGATCACCGTGATAACCCTCTACCACTGCACGCATCGTCCCGTCAGCGAGAGTGCAGGGGAGTTTTTGCTTCATAACTTTCAATTCAGTGACTCCGCGGCCTCATGCCAGTCCATTCCTGGCCGCAACAAAGGCGCTCAGCATATTGAGTGAATCCGGCTGAGTAAACACTTCATCGATCCGCTTATGCATTTTGCGCCGCCAGTTTGGATACTGACTTGAGGTACCTGGAATGTTGACAGGCTCTGGCATCAGCTCCAGATCGGCGAGTTGTATCGAAACCAGCTGTGCGGCTGCCCGGCCGTTGGCGCGCAGAATAGCGGTGCACAACGCTTGATCGAACGGGCGATGGATATTGAAATCCTGCCAGGTCTGCGGGAGCAGATCCTGTTCCTGCAACCAGTGCAGAATCTGAATCAGATCCGACTCCCGGCTACTCAGCAAGCCATGGTGTTCCTCTCCTGCCGCCAGCAAGCCGATCTGCTGCCTGAGTTCAATGTCTGTGCGCTCCCACCAGGCCCGAAGTGTGGGCACGTCGTGGTTGGCTACCATTGCCAGGGTCCGTTCAGGAAAGTGTTCGGGTTTTTTGAAATGAACTGAGTCGTATTTTTCGAAGAAGAATAACAGATTCGACAGTACTGCTGAATCATTCATATGCTGGCGTATCTCCGGGGGCACGACGCCAAGATCCTCTCCGATGATGACACACTGGCGGCGTACACTCTCGAGGCGCAGTATTGCGAAAAGAGCATCGACTGGATAGTGCACATAGGCCCCCGCCCCATCGTCATGGTGGCTTGGGGACCACCAGAGTCGCATTAGGGCCATGACATGGTCTATGCGCAGGGCTCCACAATACTGCATATTATCGCGCAGCAGTTCGATGTAGTGAGCAAAACCACTGGATTCGAGCTGACGCGGCTTCATCGGAGGTAACCCCCAATTCTGACCCTGTGGCGCAAAGACGTCCGGTGGTGCGCCGACACTGGCCTCGGCGCAGAAAAGCTCGGGATTCAGCAAAACTTCTGCACTTTTCCTGGTGCTCCCCACAGCCAGGTCACGCACCAGGCCTAGAGCCATGCCTGACTCAAAAGCGAGCTGCTGGCACTGGGCGAGTTGCTCATCCGCAAGAAATTGCAGGTAGCTGTGGAAGTCCGCCTTTCGGCGCGAATCCGTGTAGTCGGAATGCCGCCTGGCTTCAAATTCTGCATAGTCACTCAGGGCGGCGCCCTTGCCACTGACCCAGTTCTGATAATCCAGGCGTCGCCTGGCTTCACTGCCGCTGCGGCAAAAAGCTGCATAGAGTAACAGCAGCACACTCAGCTTAATGTCGGCTACGGCGCTGTAGTCGACATGGGGCAGGGTCCTCAGCTGCTGCAAGCGGGCCTGAAAATCTGTGTCGGTGACAAGTTTTTGTGCAGTCTCGCAGTCTGCGAATTCGGGCACGGCTTCCAGATCAAGATACAGAGGGTTGAGATAGCGACGATCCATGGGGCTGTAGGGGCTGCACTGCTCTGGTTTTTTCAGATCAAGGGCGTGCAGCGGATTGAGAACGATAAATTCAACGCCGTGGGCAGCGGCTCGGGTGATGACATCCTGGAGGTCGTGGAAATCACCGATGCCCCAGTTGTGCTCTGAGCAGAGCTCATAAACCTGAACCGACAGTCCGCCAAGGCGCTGCTGGTCCAGCAACCAGCTGGGTTCATGGCAGCGACCCGGGGCACAGATGAGCAAGGTTTCCCGTGTTTGTCCTTCTGTCTCGATACGCAGTTGATGGTAACCCGCCTCGCGTACGGGCAGTTCCCAGAGTCTGAGGCTGAACTGTTCTCCGGCCTGTTCGACCGAACCGGATTCACTCAATTCTGTGCCGGAAAACTCTCCGTGCTGTGCGCTGCCCGACTCTGTACGCAGCTCCCAGCGGCAGCGGTTAGACAATCTGGGCTGATGGAAATTCAATTCAACGCACCAGTTCTGGTCGGCGACAAGGCTGCGGCGGGGCAGGGGGTTCTCGGTACTCAGGACCCGACCGGTTTCCAGGCTGTCCTCGAGCTGCTTTTGGGTATCCGGGCATTCGCCCATCAGCCGCAGCACTCGGAGCCGGTCTGCCATTGGGATCGGGACATCCTGGCCATCGAAGTCGATGTAGGACCGCCCTACGCCCACGAGCTGCAACCACTCCTCGAGTTCGGGGCTGTCGGTAAGCTCGAATTGGTTGTTTACATCAGACATTCGAGGGGCTGCGGGGCTGGAAGAATTCCTTGGAAGGTCGAGTATAACGCAGAGTTGTGCTCACAAGAGGACTTATACGGTGTGAATTGGGAAAGGTGTTTCCACTGATGACAGTTGCAACCCCTGAATCACTTCACTGAGACGAAAGGCGCAAGAAAGCCTGATCTCCCCTCACGGTTCATGCTCACGGCTGTGCACAGGTGAAGAGGTGCAGTCAGTGATTCCCCCGAAGCGGCTGCAGCCAATTTATTCTAACTATTGCTGACGGCGTTTGTTATTCTGAGGCCTGGGCTCGTCGTTTTGAAGCTTTCTCATGTCCAGTTCTTCACCCCTGCGTAAGACCAAAATCGTAGCCACCGTTGGCCCCGCCTGTGCTGCGCCGGAAACACTTGTAGAAATGGTGCAGGCTGGACTCAACGTGGTCCGTCTCAACTTGTCTCATGGTAATTTCGATGAGCATGCGCGGACCGTGCAGAAAGTCCGTGCGGTAGCCCGGCAAGCCGATGCCCACATCGCCATCATGGTGGACACCAAGGGTATAGAGGTGCGTACGGGTCGTCTCAAGGACGGCCCGGTCGAACTAAAGCCGGACCAATACTTCAGATTGTATACCGATCTTCTTGCAGGAGATGCAACCGGGGTGTCTGTCACTTACGCCCGCTTGCCGGCAGAGGTCACTGTGGGCGACACCATCTTGCTTGACGATGCGGCCATGGAATTGACAGTTATCGGGATTGAAGCCGACAGTATCGAATGTCGAGTTGTCCACGGGGGTATTCTGGGCGAGCGCAAGGGCGTGAATCTACCGGGGACACAGTTGTCCATCAGTGCGTTGAGCCCTGAATTCATCAGCAACCTTGAGAATGAAATCAACTTCGCCGTGCACAGCGATGTGGATTATCTGGCCGCTTCCTTCGTGCAGTCCGGAGAGGAAGTCAAAAAGATTCGTGATCTGCTCGAGCGCCAGGGCTCTTCTATTCCGATAATCGCCAAGATTGAAAACCGGGCGGGCGTTGATAACCTGGATAATATTGTGGAGGCTGCGGATGGCATCATGGTGGCGCGGGGAGACCTGGGTGTGGAGCTCCCCCTGGCAGAGGTTCCCAGCACGCAAAAGAAGCTCATTCGCAGTACAGTCATGCGGGGGAAGCCAGTCATTACGGCGACCCAGATGCTGGCCTCCATGGAACAGAATCCGAAGCCGACCCGTGCTGAAGCCAGCGACGTCGCCAATGCCATACTCGATGGCACCTCGGCTGTCATGCTGTCAGGAGAGACTGCCGTCGGCAAATATCCGGTTGCGGCCATCGCCACCATGTCCCGGATAGCTCTGCGCGCGGAGGCCTCATTGCGCGAGTACGGCTATCTCCAGACAATACCGATGATCTCCGGGGAGCGGATTGCCGATGCCGTCGGTCAGGCCGCTGCGCGCCTGGCAGAGCAGCTGCAGGCCGATGCCATTATCACTCTCACTGACTCCGGATTTACGGCCAGACTGATCTCTCGGCACCGGCCCGAGTGTGCCATCATCGCCGTCAGCGACTCTGCCAAAGTGGCCCGGCGACTGGCAATGAATTGGGGCGTGTTTCCACTGCTGTTACAGAATGGGGTTGAATCAAGCGATGAGGCCAGGACCCGAATCGGACTCGAGAGGGCTCTGCTGCTGGGTTACCTGGACCAGGGCGATACCGTCGTTGTCACCCATGGCACCCGGCCCGGACAAGGAGGTACTGACATGATTCGGGTGGTTAAAGTAGGTGAGTAAGGGGTCGGGTCAGGCCGGCAGATGCCCAGCTCGACCCCATTAAGGTGTTGCCTATTCCGCTTTAGTGGTTGTCCCCGCCATGATTCATGCTGCCGCCCATATTGCCTGACTCTGCCTGGGGATTGCCGCCGGCCATCATCAGGTGATGATCGGCATGGTGTTCACCCTGAACCATAAAGCCAATGAATCCGAGGCCGCGAATCATGGCAGTCTGCTCCCGATCGGCAGCAACAATCGTGAGTTCGACACCGTCCTGCCGGCGGTCTGTGCTCGTGTCCCAATCTAGTTCACGTTCGATCTGCAGCGCATGGGTCGGCACCATGCGCTGGATGGCGGCAACAGTACGCTCATCGTTGCCGGTGACAATATAGCGGGCACCACCTTCAATCGCGTTCACAGTCGCATCGGCAAAAAGTGTGACCCGGTCCATATCGATCAGGTGCTGGCGCAGGGCTTCGACATTTACCTGACTCCAATCGGTATCGGGATCGGCCTGCAAGGTGTTGACTACGTCGCGGATCACCGCGAAGGCGCTTTGGCCGACGGTGCCCGGGCCGTCACTTTCGCCCATCACATCCTGCATGCGCCGCATACCTCGGCGCATCATGCCGCCACTGTCGCCGTTATTCATCATGCCGCCATCACCATTATGCATCATGCCGCCAGAGCTGCCGTGTTGCATCGTGGAGTCTCCACCCCCGTCATGCTGCATCTGGTCGCCTTGGCCGTCATGCCCACCGTGGCCTTGCTGAGGGAAGACCGACAGTGGCGTCGAAGCGAGGATCAGGCTGAAGAACGTTACAGACAATGCTTTTCGAGAACTCAACATAACTTACACCTTGTTAACTTGTTCGTGGATTGATTTTGCTGTTTCGATCCGATCACAGAGGCAGCCCACCAGCGCACTGATGCCACATGCCCCGTGGCCTTACCGGCAAGGCAGCTTACAATTCAGTCATGATAATCTATAGGTCTGCAGTGATCGTGCGATAAATCAAAGAAGCTTGGCCAACGGCCTGCGGATTGTTTGGAGTAAGCATCCCTAATCTGCTGTCGCGGTCAGCCGCGCTACTTTGAGGCCAGGCAGACTCGCATTCGTACATGCGTAAAATGCGGACTCGAAGCATTCCGCACTTCTGTTCTGGATCAAGAGTTATCCTGCTGCGATTGCGTTATTATCAATTGGCCTCTGACCAGGTCAGAGGGAGCGAATGTGAGGCGACTGATAAACTTCAATAATTCGAGAACTTCAGCCAGGAATTGGACCTATGATCAGCAGACGCGGTTTCTTACATCAAAGCATGATAACCGGCTCAGGGTTTCTGTTACCACGCCAATTGCTGGCTCAGGGCAACCGGGAGACTGAGCTACGTATTCCACCCGAGTTGCTAGGGGAGCGCCGCGGCGACCAGCTGCACTATGATCTCGAGGCGCAGACCGGTAACTCCAGGTTCTTTGCAGACCTGCAGACGCCGACCATTGGCTTCAATGGTTCCTATCTCGGACCTACCCTGCGCCTGCGTGATGGCAATGACGTTTCTATCAACGTTAGCAACCGTCTCGGCGAACCTACAACCGTCCACTGGCACGGGCTTCATGTGCCGGCCAGCGCGGACGGAGGGCCGCACCAGCTTATCGAGGACGGTCGTAGTTGGAGTGCGCAATTCACAGTGCGGCAGAACGCCGGGCCGTTCTGGTACCATTCACATCTCGTCGACCGGACCGGTGAACAGGTTTATCGCGGACTCTCCGGCATGCTTATCGTAGACGATGCGGAGAGTACCGGACTGGAACTGCCTTCGGAGTACGGTGTCGATGATATCCCGCTCATCATTCAGGACCGACGCTTCAATGCGGATGGCTCCTTTCAGTATGTCAGTAGCCATCGCGACATAATGATGGGTATGCACGGAGACAGGCTTCTGGTCAACGGTACACTGAATCCCTATTTCGTCCCTCGCACCAGGAAGGTCCGCTTCCGGCTGCTCAATGGTTCCAATGCGCGCACCTACAATATCGCTTTCAGTGACGGCCGGTCCTTCGAACAGCTGGGCTGTGACGGTGGCTTCCTCAGTCAGCCGCTGCCAATGACAGTGTTGACTCTGGCACCTGCAGAGCGCTGTGAGATCGTTGTGGATTTTTCCGATGGCGCCCCGGTGAATATGGTGAGTCTGCCCATGGCAGCGGATTCGCCAAACCGTATGCAAAACATGATGGGCAGGCGCATGGGTTTCGACAACGACAGTTTCCAGGTGCTGTCTATAAGGCCCCAGTCCGGGCTCGCGCCTTCGCCCGAACTGCCAATCCGACTCACTGAAGTCGCAGACTTCGAATCCGTCGGCATTGACCGAGAGCGCCGGTTTGAGCTCTCTATGGCCATGGGTAGGGGCATGATGGCCGGTGGACGCGGGGGAGGCAGGGGCCAGCGCTCGAGCGACCAGTTCTTCATCAATGGTACAACAATGCACATGGCGGCCATCAACGTGCGAGTGCCTATCGGCTCAACTGAAATCTGGGAGATTCACAACCAGTCGCCGATGATGCATCCTTTCCATATTCACCATGGCCAGTTTCAGCTCCTAACTCGCAATGGACGCCCCCCCCACGCCCACGAGCGGGCCTACAAGGACACGGTAAAAGTTGGCCCCGGCGAGACTGTGCGTGTGGTCATGGAATTCCTCCACTACTCCGATCCCGACGTCCCCTATATGTACCACTGCCATATTCTTGAACATGAGGACAATGGCATGATGGGCCAGTTCCTTGTCGAGTAGCAGCGTTCTCTGTCGCTTCCCGGCACGGGCTACGATTTTTCCTCAACTGCGGGCACGGGCCAGGGCTGACGCTGTTCTGGCCCGGAACTACGCGCCAGCTGGTTGCCGTTGCGGGCACCAGCGCTCAGTGCTATGTTCCTGCTAATAAGAAAGACTACAGCTCATAATAAATAAGTGTTCACTGCAGTGAACCAAGGAGGTCCCCGTGAGATCAGCCCTCGTTCAATGTGCCCTCGTCCTTGTGGTCACTGTGACTCAAAATATTGCCGCCCAGACCTACCAGGCGGATTCAGTTACCGGGCCATTGACCGCCCATCCAGTGCGTATCCTGCAGACCAACTCCGCCGGCACCGACGTCTTTGTGTTCAATCCAGAGACCATGGAGCAGGTAGGGCACATCACCAATCTGCCGCATAACCATGGCGCTACCGTGCACGCCGACGGCACTTACTATTACTTCACCAACGAGCATGAACAGACGGTGGACGTGGTCGATACCCGGACCCATGAGGTGGTGGAGCGAATTCAACTTGCCAATGGACCCCATAACCTGTCTGCCAGTCAACGCGCCCGCAAAGTCTACGTGGCCATCATCGCCGAACCGCTAATTCAGGTAATTGACATGGACAGTCATGAAATTATCGCCAACATCGAGACCGGCGGCGGTGTACACAATACCTTTGTGACTCCCGACGGACGGCACGCGGTTGGCGGCATGATCGGTGCCAGCGAGATTATTGCCATCGATACGGAAACCGATGCGGTGGTCTGGGAGACTTCTATTCCCTACAGTCAGAATCCTTTCACCGGAGGGGTGCGCCCCATCGCCTTTACGACCAATGCAGACGGTTCCACCCGGTCGCTGCTGGTCAATGTAGGCGGCTGGCATGGTTTTTGGGAAATAGACTGGGAGACTCAGGAAGTTTTGCACAAGGTCAGTCCGCCGCAGGAGGTTTGGCATCGCACTGATCAAACTGCCGACGGTATTCAGAGCGCGCCCAGCCACGGCATCGTGGTATTGCCGGACGGCAGTCAGGTTTGGCATTCCAGTCGGGCCACGTCGCACATTTATGGGTGGTCGCTACCGGACTTTGAGTATCTTGGCAGAGTCTATATTGGCAATCCGGCCTGGCTCACGGCCACTCCCGACAGTCGCTATGTCTGGGTCGGCGTGGCCAGCCACAACGAGACCGCCGTGGTCGACGTTGAAGCCATGGAAGTCGTCGAGCGTTTTCCGGTGGGGCAGGCGCCGAAGCGGATATTTACAGCCATCCTGCCGCAGGATTGGCAGGGAGAGGCGCCATGATCGCCCCGCGACTTATTAGTTTCTCCCTGCTGCCCCTGGTTTTGTTGCTGTCCGCGTGCAGTGAACAGGAATCGTCATCGGCCCCGGCTCAGTCTGCAATGAGTGCCAGCAATCCGGCGACACCAAAGGGGCTGGATTTCGCCTTTTATCGAGACGCCGTGGAGCCGATCTTTTTACGCCAGCGCGGGGGCTTTATTGGCTCTGATACAGCCTGCGCGTCTTGTCACGCGGGGCAGGCCAATGCACCTCTCGGCCTGGAGGCTCTGACGCTGGAAGACGGCGAAGCCTTCTGGACCGAGGCGCAGTCACGACGTAACTTCGAGAATGTTGCCAGGCTGGTAAACCCGGCCGCGCCTGAGACCAGTCGCCTGCTCATGGCACCGCTGGCGCCCGCCGTCGGCGGCGAGCGCCATTCCGGGGGCATCTTCTGGGACTCGACCGACCACAGCGAGTACCGCGTCATCGCCGAGTGGATCGCGACTGGCTCAGCCCAGGCTCCGATCGAACAGGTAATAGAGCCTGATTTCACTTTTTTCCGCTCCTGTGTACAACCGGTTTTCGTCAACCCAATCGAGAACGCCATGCCTTGTGCAGAGTGCCATAGCGGTGAATTTGCGGTGGAGCCACCCCCGAACAGCTACTGGACCATGGAGCAGTCCCAGCAGGCTTATCAGGATCTGGTTTACTTGATCGATCCCGGCCACCCTGAAAGCAGCCGCTTCCTGCACAAGCCGCTGCATCCGGATGCCGGAGGAGACCTGATGCACAATGGCGGCCGGCGCTGGTTTGCCGCCGATGATCCTGAGCGACTCGCACTGGCGGAGTGGGTGCGCGGCAATGCAACAGGAGATCAGTGCCCTTCGGCGCTGCAGTATGACTTTCCTCCCCGACCCTAGTCCCCGGTTCCCTGTTGCGAGTCTTTCGCTAGTTGGGGCAGCAGTGCGAATGTCGTCATGATTTTATGGCGCGATGATGCGATCGGCGTAAGCGCTGTAAATAATGGACGATTAGCGGCCATGGCGCTGTTACTGCTATTTGCCGCGTGCAGCGAACAGCAGCCTGAGACTACGCGCGATGGAATCTTTACTGTTGCACAGGCGCAGCGAGGAGCCGGCCTTTTCGAGCAGCACTGTGCCCGTTGTCACAGTATCCAGGAGTTCAGCGGGCCCATGTTCGAGACGGTCTGGGCCGGAACACCCGCCGCCGCCCTCTACATGCGCATTGCCAACACGATGCCCATGGACCAACCCGGCAGCCTCGGCAATAGTGAGGTAACAGCCCTGATGGCGCACATCTTCGCCAGCAATGAGATGCCCTCGGGAGCTATACCTCTTGAGGCCGATCTCGAATGGCTGACCGGCATTATGATTGTTCAAGCCGAGTAGGTCTGGAAATTAGGGAGTAACTTCATGACTTTAACCAGGCGGCAATTAATTACGGCAGCGGGGACACTGACGGCCGCAGCCGGAGTCAGCAGTCTGTCGACTGCCGCAATGAGTTCAGTCGCAACAATCAAGCCGCGAAAATTACAGCCCGGTATGACGGTAGGGCTGGTCACTCCTGCCAGCAATGCGCCTGAAAACGTAGACGTTATGGCCGCCATGGAGCTGGTTCAGTCTTTGGGCTTTGAGGCCCGGGCAGCTGATAATCTTTTTAGCCGCAATCAGTACCTGGCGGGTACTGATACGCAGCGAGCCCAGGATCTGAACGCCATGTTCGCCGACCCCGGTGTAGACGCAATTTTCTGTGTCCGCGGCGGTTATGGGTCGCCTCGAATTCTCAGGGATCTCGACTACGACCTGATCGCTAACAACCCCAAGGTGCTCATGGGGTACAGTGACATCACCGCAATTCTTAACGCCATCAACGTAGTCACGGGCCTGATCACCATGCATGGTCCCATGGCCGGTGCCAACTTTTCAGACTATAGCTATGAGCAGTATCAGCGCGTGCTGGTGCGACCGACCGTTCCCGCTCAAATCGGCGAACCGCCACCTTTCGACACCAGGCCTGGCGTCGTAGAGCGCGAAAACCGCCTCACTACGATTGTACCGGGCCGCGCTGAGGGAAAACTGGTTGGCGGCAACCTGTCATTGCTGGTCACTCTTATAGGGACGCCCTATGAGCCCGACTTTCATAATGCCATCCTGTTTCTTGAAGACGTGTCTGAACCTCCCTACAGCGTCGACCGCATGCTGACCCAGCTGTGGCTAGCAGGCAAGCTGGAGCAAGTAGCCGGCATTGTATTCGGCAAGTTTACCGATTCGGATTACTCCGGTAATACCTTCTCGATGGAAGATGTCATACGGGACCGTTGTGAGCCGCTTGGAGTTCCCGTTCTACGCGGCACCATGATCGGACATGTGCAAGATCAAACCGTGGTTCCGGTTGGCGTCAGGGCCAGTCTCGATGCAGACGCAGGTTCATTGACCCTGCTCGAGTCCGCTGTCGTCTGAGCACCTTCTTGGCGCAAACCCGGGATAGCGTACCGGCAAGTGGGTCCAAGCCTGTGCAATGGCGTCGTGCCCCACCGGTTTAACTTCACTTCTTAACTTCAATTCGCAAAACCGACTCGCCCGACGGGCTGAGTCGGCGCGTCGCATTCAGCGCCGGTCATTGCTAGCAGTCATGGCAACTGTTACAGCCCTACGCCTCCTAAGCAATATCATAGCTTTCCCACAGTTTAAGACCTTTTTCGCAGTGCGCAATAGCAGCTTCGAACGCTCCGCCCGGTAGTTAGCTTGTACCGCTTTGGACCACGCCCTTCCGGGATACTTTCACCGTGAAAAACGCCCTGAAAAGCGGTCATTTTTCGCCGTTCAGCGTAGGTCCTTGATTGCATCGACACAAGCTAACTGCCGACCGCCACTGGTTTGATGCAAGGGCCATAGTTAACCCCCATAGTTAACCTATAGTTAACTGGCCTAGAAGTTCGGTGCGGTGTACTGAATTGCCTTGTTCCGTGTCTTACTCCATTAGGAAACGCTCGAAACACCAGCTTTTAGCCCGTATGCGTATGTCCGTGGAACAGCAATGAACCACTGTGTTTCGCCATGGCGTCGTCTTTAGGTTGGACCTGGAATCATAAACTAACGGTAAAAAACATGATAGGAAGCAGGAATAAATTGTTACAGTTTCGAGTCAGCAGGGAGCGATAAAGAGTCATAAAACCTTCACATGAATGACGCTGTTTGGAAAAGATTTAAGGCTAACTTTGCATAGCATCAAAACTTACCCTTTTCCTGGAGGCTTGCATCCATGCGCACTGCTATTGCACACAGAAAAATTCGCACAAGGCATTTACCAACCCGATTCAATAAATTACTGCTCTGTGCAGCAGTCAGCAGTGGTGTCTTCGGCAGCCAGGTTGCCTTGGCACAGGATGAAGAAAACGCTGCGCAGATCCAGGAGATTGTTGTTGAGGGTGAAGTCCGACGCGGCGGTGTCACCGACCTGGCTATTGATCAATCTCGCTTTGGCACGCAGATTCAGCTCATCAGTGCAGAAGAGATCGAGACCGGTGGATTTACCAATTTCGGCGAGTTAGCCGCTGGTTTGATACGGGGTGCCAACATCGGGTACTCACCTGACGAGGGTGAGTTCACCATCAGGATCGATGGTGGTACCGATCGCGACACCTTGCTGCTGCTCGATGGTGTCCCGACCTATGATCGAGGCACGCCGCTGGAAAGCCTCTGGGGCGCGACAGCGATAGACCCCAGAATGATCGAAAACGTTGAAATTTTTCGCGGTGGTCAGAGCCTTTACTTTGGTGGTAACGGCGGCCTGGGCGTTGTGAACGTTATTTACAAGCGCCCGGAAGCGGGCGACACCCTGAGTGGCGAGGTCGGCATTTATGCCGGTGAGTTCCGCACCAGGGAGCTGTACGGTAATGTTAAGTTTCCTCTCAGTCGAGATTCTCGTCACTACCTCATGTTCTTCGGGCGGTCTTATGAAACCAACGCTCATGAGATTTTCAGTCCCGAATCCTACACCGACAATGTGCGCGCCCTCGGCGGCTTCCACAAGTTTCCCTACAGCTATAACAACCTTGGCATGAAGTATCTGTGGGATATTAATTCTCAGACGCAGTTCCGCGCCGGATACCAGCATTCAACCATCGACTTTCGTGATTCGTTTCCGCCTTTTACCATCTATCAGCCCAACTACACGGAGTTTCCTATGTGGGATTTCGATTTCTACTCGCGGCTCAGCGACAACCTGCGAATAGAGGCCGAGGGCTATTACACTAACCCCCGACTTTGGAACACTGAGCTCGATGCCAGAATCTGCAACACGCCGCGCTTGGGGGATCTGCCCCAGCAATACCAGGACCAGGCGGCGGCGATGGGCATCAGCGGCTTTGCCAACGCCACCGAGTTCGAGGCTTTTGCGGCTTCCGTCGACGGCCTGCCGGCCGGTTGTGTCACCAATCCTTTTGGCAATCGGGGCGGAGCCGCGACCGCCGCCCGCACCGGCTACTACGTCGACGACAACGGTAACCCCTATGGAACGGCCGACAATCCCTTTCCCATCGGCGCACCCATAGGCTACGTCATTCAGAGCACCGCCGGCTTCGGAACCGGCGCCCCGACTAAAGGATTTGGCGAGGAGGACCAGTTTAAGGCGGGCTATAATGACTGGGGCGTCAATGTGCGGGCAAAGTACGACATCAGCCGCAATTTCCAGGGCGTCGTGGGTTTTCAGAACGTCACCTATGAAGATGGGTCACACCAGGCCTACGGTATGTCCAATGACTCCGTCAGTACCAATGGCGTCTACGGCGAGCTCAGGTTCACCTCCGATGCCTTTATCCAGACCAACCTTTCCATTTCCGGGCGTCATGATTTCAACAACAATTTCGACGACGAAGATATTTGGAAATATGGTTTCCGCCAGGAGCTTCCAGGCGGCTTCTACGTGCGCTCCAACGGAGGGACTTCGTACAGCCAGCCGACCTTGGCCGAGGCGGGTTTTCGGTCTAACACCGTCAACAATCCGAACCTGCAAACCCAGAGAGTTGAAACCTACAGCCTCGGTGCCGGGGTAAACGGCAGTGCCTTCGGTGGCACGTTCAATTTGGAAGTGGGTTATTTCGACACCGTGATCGACAACCAGTTTGGTTCTTCGGCGATCGAGAACGTCTGTATCAACTACCCGGATGTGACCGAGGCCGATATCAATCCAAATATCATACCGCCAACGGAATTCTGCGAATTCGCTCTGGCTGCGGGTATTGCCCGCAATGAAGTCGCCTTCTTCAATACCAAGCAGGAACAGGATATCTCCGGGCTTACTCTGGATATCGCCTTTGACCTGGAGCAGTGGCAGGCTGATTTTTCTTTTACCGACATGGAGTCCCTGGAGCCCAATCCGATCTTCGGCCAGCTGGCTCGGGCCAACGGCAGTGGCGCAGAGCTTGACTTTGTCGTTCCCGGCGAGGCGGGCAGTAATCCGGAGAGGCAGTCCTCAGAGCGTCCTGAATGGTCTGCATCGCTGCTGCTTACCTACACGCCTACTGAGCGCTGGGTCTTCGCACTGAACAGCACCTGGCAGGGTCCCGAGATGTCTTACGCCAATACTCGAGCCAGCCGCATTGTCGATGACAACGGCAATCGACTCATACCCGACCTGAATTTTGGCGATTACATGGTGGTGAATGGTTCCGTTCAATACTACCTGGGCCAGGACCGGGAGCACCGTTTCCTGCTTCGCGCGGTGAATCTGTTCAATGAGGATTATTTCGAGCGCGCTGGTCTGGGCGATCAGCGAGTTGCCCGCGCGGGAGTCCGGGGAGAGATCGGGCTGGATGATGCCAACTACTACTACTTCTATGGCTGGAACGGCAAACCGCGCTCGTTCTGGGTCCAGTATGAATACTCCTTTTGAACCAGAACAGGATACACGCAATGAAAAGACTGGTATGCCTGCTAACGCTAACAGCAATGACCGTGCCCTGCTTCGGTCAGTCCACCGCAACAATCACCCGCCAGAGCCTGGACGGAGACAGCTTCCAGGGAGAGGAGCGCTGGTGGCGCGGCAATACCCATTCCCACTCCTGGTGGAGTGACGGCGATGCGCCTCCGGAGCTGATCTCCGATTGGTACAAAGAACACGGTTATCATTTTCTGGTAATTAGCGATCACAATATTATGAAAGAAGGCATCAAGTGGTATCCCATCGATAGCACCCGCCGACCTATTCAACAGTTGCACTACGCCTATGCTCAGTATGTCCAGCGGTTCGGCGCCGACTGGGTCGAGACCCGAATTGTGGATGGCGGTCGTGAAGTTCGCCTCAAGACCCTGGATGAATACCGGTCGCTTTTTGAAGAGCCGGATCGTTTCATACTGATTAACGGCGAGGAGATCACCGACAGCTACAATAATCTGCCGATGCATGCCAATGGCGTCAATCTGGTGGAGTACATCGAGCCCCAGGGCGGCGACAGCATGCGTGACACGATTCAGAATAACCTGGACGCGGTCATGGAGCAGTCACGCCGATACGGACAGCCCATGCTGATGCATCTGAACCATCCGAATTTCGTTTGGGGCCAGACGCCCGAAGACTTCTTCTATTTGGATCACGAACCCGGCGATGGGTTTTTTGAGATGTGGAATGGCCATTCTAGCGTGCGCAACTACGGTGACGAGTATCATGTCAGCACTGAGCGCATGTGGGACATCGTGTTGTCCAAGCGCCTTGGCGAGTTCAACAGTTCAGTGATCTATGGCGTTGCTGTAGATGATGCCCATGAGTATGCGGTTTGGGGGTTGGGTGAAACCAACCCTGGCCGTGGCTGGATCATGGTCAAGTCGCGCTGGCTGACACCCAATAAGATCACCGAAGCGATCAAGCGCGGTGATTTCTACAACAGCACGGGTGTTTCATTCTCGCGTCTAACCATAGATGAGTACGGCATCGACCTGGCCATCGATGGCCGCCCTGGTGTCGACTATAAGATCGAGTTCATCGGTACATTGCAGGACGCTGATTTGCAGGGCTATTCAAGGAATATCCCCGCCAACTACGGAGAGGGCGAAAACCTGAATCCTCACAGAATCCGCTACAGCGACGAAGTGGGCCGGGTCCTGAAAACTGTCACCGGTACAGCCGCGCGCTATGATGTCACTGGCGACGAGATCTATGTCCGCGCCCGCGTCACTTCCACCCAGGCCCACGGCAACCCCTTTGCCGAGGGCGATGTGGAAATGGCCTGGACGCAGCCCCTGGTCGTTGAATGAAGTGCTCCCGGATAGGATGGGACGAGTGGAGTCGGGTCCCAGGCTTGGGGTTGGAGCAAATTGCTTCAACTTGCGGTGAAATTCTGGTTAGACCGTCAAGGCAATTTGTTCCGACCCCCTTAAATTGGCTCGAACCGCTAAGCAATTAATGCCGACCCCAGTCCCCGAAAGAATAGAGGGGAGGTTAAAATGCTCTGATAGGCAGGAATGCCTACAAGATTTCTGCCTCCTGGGCATTGACCAGGCCAATATCTGCAGCGGTTTCGCCTTCCAGAAGCAGTTTCGCTGTGGCGTCGACCGCCTCGTTGTCCGGGACGCCTTCCCAGGGTGCGTGCTCAGGTGTCGATCAATCTTGTCAGAGATCAGAGTGAGGATGGCTCTGCTGTCACTCTTTGCGCAAAACAGGAGGATTCGGCAACCTGTTTGGCAGGCAGCTGGCTAGCTGTGGGTCCACAAACCGGCGATCTCTGAAGGGGTCGCCCGCATGGCGGTGGCCACGCGATCGAAAAAATCCAGTTCGCTGTAGCGAATCTCGGTATCGCTGCGAATGATATCAGCCAGGCAGCCGAGTATTGCCATGCGCTCGGTCTCATTGAGTTTGCGCGTGGCGCTGGCCAGGTAGCGTTCGAGGGATTGGGTGGCAAAGATCTCGGAGGACGCTGCGGTCATAATGTCGCCAACGCTGAAATCAACCCCAGTGTGTTGTTTCAGCTTCTCCCTGATCAGGTCAACCTCTTGCGAATCGACGTTGGAATCGGCTCGACTGGCTCGTGACAGCACCATAAGCAGCGTTTCCTTGAAGAGCTCTTCTTTGTGTTTGTCGCTGCCGTCCCGCATCAGTCCGCGGAGGGTCTCAAAATTGATAATGCTCACCACGATTCGGCTCCCTTAGGTCGCATTTGCAGAAGGCGACAGCCTATATTCATATGCCGAGCATGTCCACGGCTGCTGTTGAATTCTGTGGCTTCCCATTTGTTATGAGGGCACGGTTTTCGTGCGAATTCTGTGCTAGCATCGCCGACGTTTTTTCAGGTGCAGCACTGACTAATCGGAATGACAGAATAGATCTAATCGGAATGACAGAATAGATCCAGGTAATTTGAAGTAAAGCGAAATCCTGCCCAAACCCGGATTGTGAACGTTCTTGCTGGGCGGTGCGCTGTCCAGTTCACTCCCCTGGCCTCCCGGGTTGGCTCGCATAATCCGATTATGCCTGCACGGCCTCAATTACGTGAGCTGAATGTTCAGGACAGCCTTTGATTCTGCCCGGCTAATCCTTTTTCTGTTGCTGACTTTGCGACTCACGGCGCATTTAACAGCTAGAGATTAAGGTATTATTGCCGATACAAGAATGCAGAGTAGTCCGCTCATATCATTGAATGTTATAGCTTTTCTTGGAGGGTCCAGTAAGTGACCGATACAGCTTCAGCGAATACGAATACAAGTGCTTCTATCAGTGTCAACCAGAGGATTACCGGGACCATCGATACCCGCGGTGACGAGGATTGGTTCCGTGTCTCACTTAATGCCGGGCGCACTTACCAGATAGATCTTGAGGGCGACAGCACCGATGCCGGGACTCTGCCCGACCCGATGATCGAAGGGATCTGGATAACCAACAGAAGGGCTGCCGGCGGTACCGCGGACGATGATGGGGGCGAGGGCTTGAATAGCCGAGTGCGGTTTACCCCCGAGACTTCTGGGAACTATTACATCGCAGCCAGTGGATTCGGCAACGACACCGGCACCTTCAGCCTGCAGGTTCTCGACCTCAGCACCGGTGATGATTATGAGGCGAGCACTGAAACTAGCGGCCGACTTACTCTGGACCTTGCCAGCGAAGGTGCCATCGAGCGACCTGGTGACGAAGACTGGTACTCCGTCTCACTGCAGCGAGGATCTCTGTATCGGGTCGTCGTGGAGGGCGTCAGTACACCCGGTTCCGGTGTCCTGACTAATTCGCAGGCGGCGGGTATCTACGACAGTGCCGGCAGTCTCGTGGCAGGGGCTAGCGCTGACGGTACGCTCGATTTTGTACCGTTGGCTACCGGAGAATATTTTGTTGCCGCCGGGGCATTGGGTAACGACATTGGCAGCTACTCTCTGGTGGTTGAAGACATCAGCGGTCCAGATGATTTCGGAAGCACGGTCGAGCAGGCTGGCAGCATCGTCGTCGGTGGTTCGGTTGCCGGTCAGATCGAGTCTGAGAATGACCAGGACTGGTTCGGAGTAGTGCTGCAGGCAGGTCAGACCTATCAGGTCGACCTCGAGGGCATCGATACCGAGCGTGGCACGCTGAGCAACCCGGTAATCCGCGGCGTTTACGACAGCGCTGGAGACCTGATTCTGTTCACCGCGAACGACGACAGCGGCGAGGGGCTGAACGCCAGATTTTTATTTACGCCAAAGACCAGTGGCACTTTTTATGTGGCAGCGGGTGGCCAGGATAATGAGACTGGGACTTACTCTTTGAGCTTTTCTCAGGAGGGTGCGGACGACGATTTCGGTGAGACTGCCGGCAGCTCCGGCAGTGTAGCGGTTGGAAGCAGTGCTATCGGACGCATAGAGTCGGTGGGCGATCTGGACCGCTTCGCGGTTAGTCTAGTAGCCGGTCGGGAATACCGTATCGACCTGGAAGGCAGCCCCACCAATGCCGGAACCCTGGATGACCCTCTGCTTTTCGGAATCTACGGCAGCGCCGGAGCGTTGATCAGCAAGACCAGAGATGAGGATAGCGGCCAGGGTCTCAATAGCTCGCTGACCTTCAGCCCGAACAGCTCAGGCACTTATTACGTCACTGCCGGCTCGGAACAGTTCCGCACCGGCTCCTATTCCGTGGGTGTAACTGATCTTGGGTTAGCGGCAGACCTCAATCCCGTGCTGGCTCCGGCTCAGGGGTACTCGGGCTCGCACTTCATTTATCGCGACAACAAGCCACTACTGCTTGGAACCGGCAGTCAAGTCCAGGCACTGCAGGGCAGCATCACTTCCGTCAACAGCTCCGAACTGGTGCTGGAAGAGAGTGATTCGAGCTTGCTCCGACTGGCCCGCTTGAGCGGGGATATCCAGAACAACAACCCACAGACTCTCGCTGAGGCCGGGGGAACTGTTACCAGTATCGCCTTCCTTGGCAGTCTGGCTGGAGAGCCGCTGACCAGTCTGAGCTTCAGCTCTGGGCGCAGCGTACAAACCGTGCTGAATAATTGGCAGGGAGGATTCCTGGCCGAGTCTAACATCATCGACGTTGATAGCCTGTTGCGAACCAACGATGAAGTACGAGCCGGCAACGGCAATGACATCATCGATCTCGGTGCCGGCGATGACATTCTGGACGGGGAGGGTGGTAACGATGTGCTGTATGCCGGGCCTGGGTTCGATACCCTGATCGGCGGTCCCGGTCTCGACACGGCAGTGTTCAGCGGCGCCCGACAGCAATACAGCCTGGTTAACGCCGGGGATATAATGCGCGCGAGTGGCGTCATTGACGACAACGACAGCCTTAGCGGAATCGAGCGACTGGCTTTCGAAGATCAGTCTCTTGCTTTCGACTTTGATGGCAATGCCGGCATGCTGGCGAAGATGATCGGAGCCCTCATCGGACCGTCAGGACTTTCTCAGAGGACACTTATCGGTGAGGGCCTGCACATCCTCGATGGCGCAACTTATAGTTTCGAAGCGGCCATGGCGCTTGGCATTGATGCTGTACTCGGCGCTAATCCAGGTAACGCCGCGCTCGTCGAGTTGCTCTACACCAATACAACCGGCGCCGCGCCGAGCGCGGCGGTACTCTCGCAGAACGTGGCCGCGCTCAGTAACGGCAATAAAACCCAGGCGGGTTTAGCCGTCGAGATTGCGCAAGGAGATCAGAATCTCACCAACATTGATTTTGTCGGGCTCGAGCAAAGCGGTTTGGCTTATCTGGATTTTTCCTGAAGTCCGCGCACAGTGCTGGCATGCCGCCGAATTCGGAGGCATGCCAGCATTGAACCTGTGATTAAAAATTCCCTGCCGACGAAGCAACTGGATTTTGCTGAGTTGGCCAAGCCCAGCTCCGCCAGTGTCTATGGCTCACGGCCCGTTTCTCCACTGCCGCTTCACCCATTCTGGCTACTACTCTTTCAATTCACTCGGGTATAAAGTTACCCAGCTTAAGGTAATGGATCGTGTGATCGATGACTCGATTATTGCGGGGCATGGTGTTGTGGATCGCCGGCAGGATAATGTGTTGCCGCATTCCTTCGACCCGCGTGCTTTCCACACTGACGAGGCCATCATCGGTCCCGTCGATGAGAACCGGGCTGAGTGGATTGATGCTGCGTTTACCGGCGATAACCCCGAGATCAAAGTCCACGGGTGGCAATTGACGTACTATGGCTTCGGGGCCGGTGCCAAGCTGTCGGGCGGGACCAAGGAGACCGAATCCCGGCAGGCCATCGAAGCGGTCAACAAGCTGTGTGCCCTGATTTGGCGTGCCCAGCATGACGACCCTGCCCAGTTCAGGGAGCCGATGATCGCGAAGATAGAGCCTGATCATGAGTCCGCCCATGGAGTGGCCAACAAAATGGATACGCAGAGCGCCAATCTCGCGACAGGAATCCACGCCGCGTGGTACCGCTTCCTCTGCTAAGTCCTCGATCGGGGCGCGCAGGGAGGGGTAGTTGATAGTGAATGCGGCCAGGCCGGCCTGGCTCAATTTCTCTTCCATTTCCGCCATGCTGTTGGACCACTGGCCCCAACCGTGGATAAGCACTACGCACTCGCCGCTGGCCCGGGCGCTGGCGGCTGTCGCCAGGAAAATTAGGCCGGTCAATCCACGGCGGAATAGACAGCTGAATGTATAGAGCGCTCGCTGGCTGAAAGTGCTGTGCCGGTGCGGGCGCGCAAAGCCGGAGCACCGGGGTTGCCCGGGCTTCGCCGTGTGTTTAGCGGTTATGTCCACCTGCTCCAGCGCCTGTTGCATGGTAGTTGAGAATCCGAATGTCGATTGATAGGTCTGGATCCGGCTCCTTAAGCGCATCGCCGCTGAGCCCGGCATGAGCTCGCAAGTCGGGTAATGGAAACACTAACAGCGCGGCTGGCATTGTGGGCACACAAAGAGCAACTTGATCAATGCCGTCTTATCCCCACATTTTTCTAATGCGTTCCTTTTCGCCCTCAATGCTGGCACCAACCAAGCTCTCCCAGATCACCAGACCAGAGTACTGCTCGACCATGGTGGTGGGCACGCGGTAGGCCTCCAGAGCCTTGTCGGTGCTGCGATTGGGGATGACGAAAGACCACATGTGCAGGTCGCCCAGATGATCTTCGGTGAGGACGGATTTAAAGTAAGCGTGCGGTACAGGTAGCGACACTCCGTTGGCGTCCTTTGAGCCGATTACTTTGACAGTCTTGTCAAAGTCAAACAGCGGGCCGCAGAGCACATAGGTTTCATAAATACTGGGCCGATCATTCAGTTCGCGAATGCGTCTCTCAAGTTGGAGCCAAAGAGCCCGATTGAGGCTGGGATGTTGAGGCGACATATTGGAAAGAAGGAAAGTCTCACTGTTCTGAATTTCAATTTCTATCTGGTTTGCACTGGCCACCAGGTGTCCGCGGTCAAATCCGGAATTCGCGTAGTCCGCCAAATCGGCGCGAAAGCGGCCAGGGATGCGATAATCGGGACGAAAATTATTGGCTCGTTCAAGAGTCGACCTACCAGGGTCAACAATCTCCAGTGCCCACTTAGCCTGCCGGAAGTGGTAGGAATAACCAACGGTGTAGTGGCGATTGAATAACATCTGGTCCGCCGCCGGCATGCCGTAACGAGCCTCCGGGCGCGGGTTGTTTGTTTCTACCATGGTCCTAATTCTCCTGATTCTCGAGCTCAGGTTAAAACAGGCTCGGCAATTTGGATAGCGGAAGATTTCTTGGTAAGTCTCGGGAGTCGCAGGCATTGTTCCCGGCTCCGTTGCTAGCGCGACTGCCGGGACCGCTGTTCGAAAGATTCACCTGCCAGAGCCAGTCTCAAGGGATGCTCTGAGGGCCTAGGAACCGCATCGTCAGGTCCAGTGACGACCGAGACTTCGGCCACGAGCCGACAAGCCGAATTAATTGTCAGGACCGATTCTGGTTTCAGCCAGTAGCGTTCAGCCTACGTTCAATTGGCACCTAGTAATCTGTGATAAATAGCAACGGGAGCGGACACCGATGAGTGGTTCTTCTATCCTTACTCCGAGGGCTACCTTCTGTCCGTCTCTAGCGAATGCGGCATCGAATTGCCTGCGAGAGGACGGAAGCCTTTGACTTGCTTGTGGAAAACAGATTGCTTATCCTTCGTCGGCTTCCCAGCACAGGGTTTAAAACCACTAGAAAATCCGCTCAGATGAGACGGACTCGGGTTGATGCGGATTTCGCGGCGGCGGAGTTCCGGGTTTAAAGACAACAATATCGGGAGAGTCCGAATAATGCGTAACACCAGAAGTCTGTTTTCTTCATCCATCGTATTGGCAGCCGCACTTGGCTGCGCTTCCGCTGCATGGAGCCAATCCGGTACCAGTGTCTACAGCGGCGACTGGCCACAATATCATGGCAATGAATTTGCTCAGCGTTACTCGCCGTTGGACCAGATTGATGCGGACAACGTCGCCGATCTCGAGCTGGAATGGAGTTTCTCAACTGAAAATTTCGGCCCGACCACAGACTATAATAACCCTTCGACCCCTCTTGAGGTTGACGGGGTGCTGTATGCCAATATAGGTACCACCCGTAATGTTGTAGCCTTGGACGCCGCCAGCGGCCAGGTCCTGTGGCTGTGGCGTCCGGATGAGGGCGAACGCTTTGATGAGGCCCCGCGCAAGGGAGCCGGGCGCGGCGTAGCCTTCTGGAGTGACGGTGACAGTTCGCGGGTCATAGACGTTACCCCCGGCTATCATATGGTTTCCCTGAATGCCGAGACCGGCGTTCCCGACCCCAATTTCGGTGACAACGGCATCGTGGACCTATTCGCTGGGCTGCGTAATGCGGACGACCCCAGGTTTCCTTACCCCGACATCGGGCTGTCCGCGGCCCCGTTTGTGATGAATGATGTGATCGTGGTTGGAGCCGCGCACCGGGTTGGCATGCGACCGAGGTCCCGATCCAATGTTAAGGGCGATGTTCGCGGTTTCGATGCCCGCACCGGCGAGCTGCTGTGGACTTTTCGGAGCATTCCTCAACCCGGAGAATATGGTTATGAATCCTGGCTGGACGATGGCGTCGAATTCACGGGTAACGCCGGGGTCTGGGCGCCCATGGCGGGCGATCCCGAGTTGGGCCTGGTCTATCTGCCGGTGGAATCTGCGACCGGGGACCGCTACGGCGGAGACCGCCCGGGAGATAACCTTTTTTCTGATTCCGTCGTTGCCCTCGACATCCAGACCGGCGAGCGCCAGTGGCACTATCAGCTCACCCGACACGACATCTGGGACTGGGATATCCCTGCGGCGCCCATCCTGGCCGACCTCCCCAATGGCCGTGAGGTGCTGATGCAGATCACCAAGCAGTCCTGGGTCTTCACCTTCGATCGAGCTACAGGCGAGCCGGTCTGGCCGATAGAAGATCTGCCGGTGCCTTCTGGCGACGTGCCGGGGGAATGGTATGCCGCCACCCAGCCCCACCCGACGCGTCCAGCGCCCTTTGATCGTCAGGGCTTCACCGAGGACGACCTGATCGATTTCACCCCTGAATTGCGCGCTCTGGCGCTGGAGGCAATTGAAGATTTTCGCCTCGCGCCCAGCCTCTACAGCCCACCGTCTCTTTCAGACGCCGCCGATGGCACTCGCGGCACTTTAAGTCTGCCTTCAGCTACCGGGGGCGCCAACTGGGAGGGGGCTGCCGTGGATCCCGAGACGGGCATTCTTTACGTGCCCTCACGAACGGCGCTGGCAGTGATGGCGCTGGAAAATGATGACGACTCTGACATTGCCTACAGCGCTGCCTTTGGGGTACGCGTGCCGCGAATTCAAGGCCTGGAGATCGTCAAGCCCCCCTATGGCCGCGTTACCGCCATCGACATGAATTCTGGCGAGCAGCTGTGGCAGATAGCCAACGCCGATACACCTGACCGCGTTGCCAATCACAGATTGCTCGAAGGAGTGGACATTCCCCGAACCGGCATTCCTACGCGTGCCGGCGTTCTGTTGACCAGCACCCTGCTATTCGTGGGAGAAGGAACTGGAGGGCCAGGAGCGAGCCCAATCTTCCGGGCAATCGACAAGCAGACCGGCGACACCATTGCCGAGATCGACTTACCCAACAACCAGTCGGGTTTGCCATTTACTTATGAGCACGACGGCAAGCAGTATGTAGCCATGTTTGTTAGCGGCGGCGGCCAACCCGCCGAGCTTGTTGCCTACGCTCTGCCGTAACCATAAACAGGAGTTTTGAAATCATGAGAACTATCTTTACACGAATTTTATTGGCCTCAGCGCTGACAACGACTGTCTTGCCGGCAACTGCGGCGGAGTGGGTGTTGGATCCGGAGCGATCTTTGGTGACCTTCCAGTATTCCTACGGATCAGACCCTTATGAAGGTCGCTTCACCAACGTCGAGGCTAACTTCGATATCGACCCTCTGCGGCCGACAAGCTGCGATTTCGACGTGACTATCCATATAGAAGATATCGATGTGGACAATCCGGAAGTGGCTGACTATCTGCTTGACTACGAACTCTTCGACGTCGACACCTGGCCCACTGCAACCTTCACGGCGGAGAACTGCCGGCTCACTGGTGTCAATACCTTCGAGGCAGACGGCACCCTTACTATTCGTGATCAGACCAACCCCGTCACGTTTCCCTTTGATCTCAGCATCGAGACTTGCGACGGACAGGTGTGCTTCAACATGACCAGTGAAGTTGAAATCCTGCGTTTGGAATATGGAGTCGGTCAGGGTTACTGGGCCAATACGGCAGAAGTACCGAATGAAGTCACCGTCGTGGTGGATGTCTACGCGATGCAACAGTAGTACTGTGAAAATAGCTCAAAGGTTAATGCCATGATATGTCAAATTCCATCCAAGGCCAGACGCGTCTCGCTCGTCTTGCTCTGTTGCGCTCTGCTCGCGTCCTGTGATCGACTGCTGACTCCCGATCAAACGACAGAAATCACTGAGCTCAGAAGCGGTGCCTATACTCTGGACACAGACCATGCCGCCCTATTGTTCAAGATTGACCATCTTGGATTTTCGACTTTCATAGGTCGCTTCGAAGACTTCGATGCGACTCTGGATTTCGACCCCGAAAACATCGAAAACGCCGACCTCGAAGTCATCGTCGAGATGGCGTCGATTGACGTGAATTTGCCAGAGTTTGCCGAGGAGTTGCGCGGTGAGAATTGGCTGAACGCGGAAAACTTTCCGCAGGCTGTTTATCGGACGACAGGTTTTGTCGAGGCAGTCGACGAGAATACATTCGTCTACGCCGGTGAACTTACGTTTAACGGCGTTACCGAACCAGTCAATCTGAATGTTGACTTCCACGGTGGCGGTCGTAATTTCCTGACTCGAAGCTATACTCTGGGTTTCTCTGGAAGCGCCAGCTTTCAGCGCTCAGATTTTGGCGTTGATCGTTTCACCAGTTTCGGTATCGGCGACGACATCACGCTGGAAATTCATGTGGAGTTCCAGGAGGCTGAAGATGAGGAGAGTTGAGGTTGTCTGATTGCTGTAAAAAACCCCGGTCTGTACCGGGGTTTTTTTTGCGCATCACTGATCGGGGACCCAGTGAATAACGGTTTGTGCGCAACTGGGCCAGAATATTGACGCCCAGGCCGGCACGGGATGGGGCCTATCGGTCGCAGAAAATCTCAGTCCGAACTGTGTTCCCCCGCATGGATGATATCTTCGAACTGCAGGCCGGTGTAACGCTGGATTCCGGATATCAGATACCACAGCACCCCGATCATAAATACCATCAGCGGCAGCGCGATAAAAGCGAATCCCATCCAGGTCATGTCGGCAATCTGTTCGTTGAGTATGGTTTGGCGCTCAGCTTCGGAAATAGCCGGATCAATTAGGGTGAAAACCCGAATGGCGATGACGAAGTTCAGGAAGCTGCTGATGGCAAATGACGAGGCCAGAAGGCGAGTGGCATTGCGCACGTGTTTGTCCATGGCAATTTCGGTCTGATTCTGCTGCAGGCGCTCTTCGATACGGTCCACATCCATGATGGTGTCGTTCATGGCCAGTAAACGCATGAAGGGCAATCTCGTATAGGCCGACGCGAATACCGCAACGCCGATGATCAGTGGAAACAGCGCTTCCTTGACAGCGAACCAGATGCCCTCCAGTTGTAAAAGTCCCATGCCGCCGCTGAGGGAGACATTGACTATTCCCAGAAGGGATAGCCAGTTCTTCTTTTTACGGGTGATATAGTCATAGATGCCGTAGCCGATGGGGAATGCAAGGGCGACTACAAGAGCGATTGCAGGCCCGTTCTCCTCCAGTCTGCGACTCAATTGATTGAGGATGATCACCGGGATGATGATGTTGAAGAGAATATTGACCCAGGGATTTTCTTGTTTGACCGGTTTGGACGCCATGCGCTATTAAGTCTCTACTGGTTGCTTGGTAAGTTGTCTGGCTATTCCTGCTGCAGAAGGGCCAGCTCCGGGCTCATAGAATACTAGGGATGCTATGAAAAATGCAGACATGCTTCTGGCTTTCATTGCCTGACAAGCCGCCATTCCTCCAGCTTGAACTCATGCGCAGTGTATTGTTGCTACAGTAACTTTCCAACAGAAAAACAGGGTGAGTCAGGCCCGATAGTGGTTAAAGAAATTTCTCTCTCCCAGGTGGCTGGCCTGATGTTGCGAAATGGCCAGATTAATAAGGCAATCGGCTCGTTTTTTACCAGTAATCGGGAAGTCGTCAGAGCCCATGAGGCCGGAGAGCTGGAGATGGAGGTGCTGCCCCTGGGTAATCTGGCCGAGGCGATTCGCGCCGGCGGGGTCGGTTCTGGACGTTGGCGGCGCCATGGACCTCGCCGTCGGCGCCAGGAAACTGCTAGTGGCCATGACCCACTGCAATAAGCAGGGCGAGCCCAAGATCTTGCCTGAATGCAGTCTACCGCTGACAGCAGCCGCAGTGGTGGGAGTTGTCGTCACAGAGTTGGCCGTCCTTCGTTTCATTGCGGGGCGGCTTACCCTGGTCAGAACTCTGCCCGGTGTGTCAACGTCAGAGGTGTAGGCCAATACCCTGGCGCAGTTTTGTGACCGCTCTGCAATGCTGACCGTTACCGGAGTCGCTTCAGCCTGTTATGATGACATCGATATGAGAGGCTGAGAACAATGAAAACGATAACGACCAAAACAAGGAATCCACAAGGTTACGGTTTATTGACGCGAATTGTCGGCGTGCTTGCCGGCTGCGCATTGAGCACGACCGCAGTTCATGGCCAGACTCCTGTCAATCCAGTGAGTGATGCCAGGCTGCTCGCACCGGAGGCACACAACTGGCTGTCCTATCGAGGCACGCTGAATGGCTGGGGCTACAGCCCCCTGGACCAGATTGATAGTTATAATGTGGGCGAATTGGTACCCGTCTGGACCTTCTCCACCGGCGTGACGGGAGGCCACGAGGCGCCTCCCGTGGTTAATGACGGCGTGATGTATCTGACGACACCAGAGAATCTGGTCTATGCCCTGGATGCTGCCAGCGGTGACTTGCGCTGGCGCTACCAGCATGACCTGCCGTCGCAATATATTGCGTTTCATCGCACCAACCGGGGCGTGGCGCTCTACGAGGACAAAGTGATTACCGCGACCCTTGATGCCCGGGTCGTAGCTCTGGATGCGAGCACTGGCGAAAAGATATGGGATACTGCCGTCCAGGACAATTCCTTCGGCTACTACATCACCATGGCGCCGCTGGCTATCGACGGCAAGGTCATGGTGGGTGCCTCCGGGGGCGAACTGGGAATACGCGGATTTGTCGTGGCTCTGGACGCTGACAGCGGCGAGGAATTATGGCGAACCTATACGGTTCCGGCACCGGGCCAGCCGGGCAATGAGACCTGGCCCGGAGAGACCTGGCGTACTGGCGGTGCGGCAGTCTGGGTGCCGGGACACTACGACCCGGAACTGGGACTGAGCTACTGGGGTACCGGTAATCCCGGCCCCTGGATAGGCGACCAACGACCCGGCGACAATTTGTATACGAATTCAGTCCTGGCACTAGACGTAGATAGCGGTGAGATTCGTGCCCATCACCAATATCATTGGAATGGCTCCTGGGACTGGGATGAGGTTTCGACGCCTATTCTCATGCCGGTCGAGCGCGGTGGACGGGCTTTCGACGCCCTCGTACATGCGGGGCGTAATGGCTACCTTTGGTTGCTGGAAAGGGGCGCCGACGCCATCGACTTTGTTGATGCCGAGCCCTATGTCTATCAGAACGCCTTCAGCGCCATCGATCCCGACACCGGCCGCCCCAGCTATGACCCCGCGCACAAGCCCAGCACCGGTACCTCGACTGATTTTTGTCCGTCACTTTGGGGTGGCAAGGACTGGCCGCCGGCTGCTTACAATCCGCAGACGGGCCTGCTTTATATACCTGCCAATGAAAATGCCTGCGGCATCATGCAGGGCCGGGAGGTGACCTACATGCCGGGAAGTTCCTATACCGGTGCCCGCTCGCAAATGACGCTGCGCGAAGGCAGCCAGCATATCGGCGAGATCCAGGCCTGGGACATGAACACGGGCGAGGAGGTGTGGACGCGCGAGTTCGGATCCCATAACTGGGGCGGCATTCTCACTACAGCGGGAAATCTGCTGTTCAGCGGCGGCACTAGCGATCGATTTTTTCGGGCCCATGATGCCAGCACTGGCGAAGAACTCTGGCGCTTTCGAACTAATTCCGGGATTATTGGCGTCCCTTCGACCTTCGCTGTAGATGGCGTGCAGTATGTGGCCGTGCAGTCCGGCTGGGGCGTGGATGCGGCCGCAATGACAGCTCGCATCGACCAGCTGCGTGGTACACGCACATTCGTGCCCCAAGGTGGGGTGGTCTGGGTCTTTGCCCTACCAGACTAGGGATTTTCTGATCACTCCAGGCAGTCGTCTAGCAGAAATATAGGGCCTGTGGGTATTCAGAGTCCAAACAGTTCTTTTCCTTGGCACAGGGTAGTCTGGTAATCGTTGATCGGCTACACCGGCTTGCCTCCTTCTAAGTTCTGTGGACTGTGCTTGCACTTTGCTTTAGGTCGATTCGGCGGCAAGACAGCTTTAGTGGCAAGATAATTGCACATAATTGCAAACAGACAAGCCGAGTTTTTCTGATGGTTCTCCCATGACATGTGACCTGCTTATTATCGGCGGTGACGGCGATCTGGCCAAACGTAAACTCTACCCGGCGCTGTATCATCTGCAGCAGTCCGGATGCCTGCCCGCCGACGCCAGAATTATCGCCCTGGCCCGAGCGGAGCTTGCCGGCTCCGAATTCATTGAGCGCGTGCGCAACTGGTTCGATGAGGTTCAGCCGGAGCCGGCAAGCGGTCAGCAATGGCAGCAATTCGCCCACAGGCTGTATTACGTCCAGGGAGACGCCACCGCCGAGCGTGACCTGTTGCAACTGCGCAAGGAACTGCTGAGCGACAAAAGTCGTGAACTAGTTGTCTATTTGGCTACGCCGCCGGTCATATTCGCACCGATTTGTCAGTCACTCTGGGCCGTTGGACTGGCTCGCCACAATACCCGCATCGTAGTGGAAAAGCCCCTCGGTGAGGATCTAGCTTCCTTCCGCTCCATTAACAAGAGCCTTACCTCTATTTTCCTAGAGGAGCAGGTTTACCGGATCGATCATTACCTGGGCAAGGAAACGGTTCAGAACTTGCTGGCAATGCGATTCGCCAACGCCCTGTTCGAGCCGCTGTGGAACAGCAATTATATCGATCACGTGCAGATTACTTTGGCGGAGACAGTAGGTATCGAAGGCCGCTGGGAGTTTTATGATGATGCCGGCGCCATGCGCGATATGGTGCAAAATCATCTATTGCAACTGCTGTGCCTGGTGGCGATGGAACCCCCGAATCGGCTTGAACCAGCCTTCATCCACGACGAAAAAGTGAAAGTATTGCGGGCGCTGAAGCCCATGAGTCAAAGCGAAGTTAAAGACAACACGGTGCGGGGACAATACGAGAGTGGCGCATTGAAAGGGCAGGCAGTGCCGGGCTATCTGGAAGAAGAGGGCGCCAAGCCCGCTTCGACAACAGAGACCTTCGTTGCTCTGAAGGCGGAGATCAACAACTGGCGTTGGTCCGGTGTACCTTTCTACTTGCGCACTGGCAAGCGCATGGTGAAGAAGCTGTCGGAAATCGTGATTCATTTCAAAGACGTGCCGCACCTGATTTTTGGAGAAGATACGGGGGACGCGCATCCGAACAAACTGGTGATTCGCCTGCAGCCTGATGAAGGCATCCAGTTGCGGCTGATGAACAAGATTCCGGGTCTTGATGACCCCATGAACCTGGCTCCGGTCTCCCTTGACCTCTCACTTTCGAGTGCCTTTACCGATCATCGGGTTCCGGATGCTTATGAAAGACTCCTGTTTGATGCTATTCGCGCTAACTCCACGCTATTTATGCGCGCCGATCAATTGGAAGCGGCCTGGCGCTGGGTGGATGGAATCATCGCAGGCTGGAATAAATCGGGCAGCAGGCCAGTGGGTTACGCGGCTGGAGGCTGGGGGCCCTCAAGAAGTGTCGCACTGATCGCTCGCGATGGCCGCAACTGGGAAGAGAATTAAAAAGAGAACTAAGCCGGAAACCATCTTGACCTGGATCCTGAATGAATTCGTTGATGATGCCAGTCTCGTGACTGCTCTGAGTAGTCATGTCGCTGCGCTTGCAAACAGCCGTATCGGTAGTGTCGGCAAGGCAACCCTGGCTGTTTCAGGGGGCAGCACTCCCGTTGGTCTCTTTAACAAACTGGCGACGCAACAGGTAGACTGGTCGCGGGTGCAGGTGACGCTGGTGGACGAGCGCTGGTTGCCTCCGGACCATGAAGACGCCAATGCCCTGATGGTACACCGGGAGCTTTTGCAAGGGCCGGCAGCAGCGGCTGACTTTGTCGGTCTGAGCAACGCTACAGAGTCGCCATTCGCGGCCGAGATCGAGATAAATGCACGCCTGCAGGCGATGTCCTGGCCGCTTGCTGCGGTCATTCTCGGAATGGGGGGTGACGGTCATACGGCATCCCTGTTCCCGGATGCAGAGACTTTGCAGCTAGCTTTAAGGGGGCAGAATTCGGGCGGCGAGCCCTCGCTGTGCTGCGCGGTCATGCCGCGGGAGGCGCCGTATGCACGCATGACTATGACCCTGCCGGCCTTACTCGAATGCGAGGCGCTGTTCTTGCACATCAGAGGCTTTGACAAGCGGCAGGTTCTGGAACGAGCAATTACAGAGGGTCCGGAAAGCGCTCTTCCAATTGGCAGTGTGCTCCATCAGGATAAAGTCCCACTGCAGATTTACTATAGTGAGAACTGAGGATGCTCTGAACAGTGCAGACAAGTCCCTGTGGGACTCTGTTAGCCTTTGCTGCAAGGCGCGACCTGCAGAGAATAGCTGGCTCTACTGCCAAATGCTGCAACGCGGCAGCAAGGGTAACTAGCCGGCAAGCGCTGCCATTCCTTGACCAGCAGTCGGCACGCCGACTGAAAGCCAGAGACCTGTCTTCATTGTTCAAAGCATCCACAAGCTAATAGCAGTAAATGAGGTAAACACGTGTCTACACTGAATTCCACCCTGGCCAGGGTCACCGATGATCTGGTTGCGCGCAGCGAGTCGAGCCGCCAAGAGTACCTGAGACGCCTCCAGACGAGCCGTGACCAGGATCCGCCACGTCAGAGTTTGTCTTGCGGCAACCTTGCTCATGGCTACGCGGCCTGCTCCTCCGATGACAAGCAAACCATACGCCTGATGCAGAGCGGCAATATCGGCATTGTCAACGCCTATAACGATGTGCTGTCGGCGCATCAGCCGCTTGCTGACTATCCCCAACTGATCAGGAAATACGCCGCCGAGTTGGGTTCGACCGCCCAGGTTGCCGGCGGAGTGCCAGCCATGTGCGACGGTGTCACCCAGGGCCGCGTGGGCATGGAGTTAAGCTTGTTCAGTCGCGACGTAATCGCCATGGCCACCGCGGTGAGCCTCAGTCACAATATGTTTGATGCGGCGCTCTGTCTGGGTACCTGCGACAAGATCGTTCCGGGACTGTTTATCGGAGCGCTTCAATTCGGGCATCTACCGGTGGCCTTCTTTCCGGCCGGACCCATGCCCTCGGGTATCTCCAACAAGGAGAAGGCGTCCGTGCGCCAGCGCTATGCCGAAGGCAAGGCTTCCCAGGAAGAACTGCTCAATGCCGAATCCGCCTCCTATCACAGTCCCGGCACCTGTACATTCTACGGCACTGCCAATACCAATCAGGTGCTTATGGAGGTCATGGGCGTGCAGTTGCCCGGAGCCTCTTTCGTTAATCCGGGACAACCCTTACGCCAGGCTCTGTTGCAAGAGACTACAAGGCGGCTGCTGCAGGCCAATGCCAGTGGTGGCTACGGTATGGCGGATATCATCACCGAGCAAGCCGTTATCAATGCCCTGGTTGTGCTGTTGGCCAGCGGCGGTTCCACTAACCACACGTTGCATCTGGTGGCAATGGCGAAAGCGGCCGGAATCCAACTGAGCTGGGACGACTTCGATGCAGTGTCCAAGATCGTTCCCTTACTGGTCCGCGTCTATCCTAATGGCACTGAGGATGTAAACGCTTTTCAGCGCGCTGGAGGTACGGCGTTCCTGTTCCGAGAGCTGCGCCAGGCCGGACTCCTGCATGATGACGTTCGCACCCTGATGGGTGAAGGACTGGAGGCCTACGAGTTGGCGCCGGTTTTAAGCGACGGAGAAGTGCAGTGGTCAGACCGGATCAAAGAATCAGCCATGCCGGAAGTGCTGAGCCCAATGTCGCAGCCCTTCGCTCCTGAAGGCGGGCTGAAACTGATTAACGGCAATCTGGGACGAGGCATTATCAAGATTTCCGCGGTCAAGCCAGAGCACCGCTATGTAAAGGCGCCATGTCGAATATTTAACGATCAGCTTAGTCTTAAAGAGGCATTCGAGAACGGTGAGTTGGATAGAGATGTAATTGCGGTTGTCCGCTTTCAGGGCCCGCGAGCCTGCGGCATGCCTGAACTACATCAGCTTACCCCTTTTCTAGGCGTTCTCCAGGACCGCGGATTTCAAGTGGCGCTGGTGACCGATGGGCGTATGTCTGGTGCCTCCGGCAAAGTACCCGCGGCGATTCATCTTGCTCCCGAGGCCGACAGCGGCGGGCCACTCGCGCGCCTGCGAGACGGAGATGAACTGGAGCTGGACGCCGCCACCGGCAGGCTGCAGGTGCTGCTGGATGCCCAAGAGTTTGAGCAAAGGCAGCCTGTTCAACACAGCCAGGCAAACGACACTCTGGGACGGAACCTGTTCACCAGCTTTCGTACTTTCGTGGAGGCTTCTGATCAGGGCGCCTCGACATTCAGGTTTTGAGGGGCTCTGGTGGGCCGAGTCGGCGCTGGAGCCGCATCGAAGGCAAATAGTAAGGCAAATAGTGAAGGAACAGGATAGAGGAATAGATAATGACCGCATTCAGTGAGCTACTCTCGCAGATCAGGATAGTGCCAGTCCTCACTGTGACCTCCGAGGATGAGGCGCTTAACACCTGCAGAGCGCTCCAGGCTGGGGGGATTCGGGCGGTCGAGATCACCCTGCGCACCAGTGCCGCGCTCGATTGTATTGCCGCCGTTCGCCGTAATCTGCCTGAATTCAAGGTTGCTGCCGGCACCATCAAATCAGTGCAGGACCTGGAGCGGGTGGCGGCCATCGGGGTTGACTTTGCTGTCAGCCCTGGCATCACTCCCGAGCTCGCCAAACAGGCCGAGGCACTAAAGGTTTCTTTATTACCGGGAGTCGCCACAGCCTCTGAACTCATGCTCGGGCTTGCAGCCGGCCTAAATTGTTTCAAACTGTTCCCGGCCGAGGCTGTGGGCGGGCTGCAACTGTTGAAGGCGCTATCGGCTCCATTCCCGGAAGCCTCATTTTGTCCTACTGGTGGTATAACGCCGGACAACTTCAGAGACTATCTGCGACTGGCCAATGTACTGTGCGTGGGTGGGTCCTGGATGGTGAGCCGCAGCCTGATAGAGCAGGAAAATTGGGAGGAGATAAGCCGGCTGAGTGAGTTGGCGATGGGTGACAGAGTTTAAAGACCGAAAGGTTGACTATTCACCGTGAAAAGACTCTTTGAAGTGTCGCCTGCACATGGAGACATAACGCTCGTTACCGCCAATCTCGACTTGGCTTCCTTTCCTGGTGGTTATACCACCTTCGCCCAGGCGAATGACCATCGTTGCCTTGCGTCCGCAATGGCAAATCGCCTTCAATTCTTTCAGATTGTCCGCCCAGGCCAGTAAATATTTGCTGCCTTCAAAGGGTTCACCCTGAAAATCTGTGCGCAGTCCGTAAGCCAGTACTGGGATATTCATGCGGTCGGTAACTTCACTCAATTCGAAGACTTGCTCCTTGGTCAGAAACTGGGCCTCGTCAACCAGCACGCAGTGCAGAGGTTGCCCCCGCTGCTGCTCTTGGACAAGCTGGAGAAGATTTTCCGCGGGGGTGAAGGTTGTTGCCTCTGCCTGGAGGCCGATGCGGGAGGCCACCTTACCGATACTGAAACGGTCATCCACCTCCGGTGCCAGGATCAGGGTGTTCATACCCCTTTCCTGGTAGTTGTAGCTCGATTGCAGCAGGGATGTCGATTTCCCCGCGTTCATGGATGAATAATAGAAATATAATTTCGCCATAAGCCTGACTCTATCTGGCTCGGCCAGGCGGAGCGAGCAGCAAGTTTGCGTGAGTTATCCTTCTCGTCTTTGTGACTGGCGCCAATAGTTTGTTACCAGTATCCTGACAGGTGTAGACTGAGAGCGGTAGAGAAATTTGCAAACGTTGCGAGCAGGGGCAAAATAAGACGAATCAGTAAACCTGACAAGACAGGTGCGAGCCGTAGTCACCAGCCTCGAAGTGCCCTGCCTTCGCCCATGCCGCAGTCTGTAACAATTCTGGAGGCGGTAACAATATGGTAGAACTTACTCAGCGCGACCAAGAGGTACATTTCAAAGATATCTGTCTTACCTCAGAGCAGATCGTTACTAAGGAGATCACGATTGCCGATCTCCTTCAATGTATCAAGCAGGGCGCTGCCGATTTCGGTGCCAGGCCATTCGGCTCAATACCCTTCATTGCCTTGTTTTATTTTCTCGCCGCCGCTGCCATAACGCTGGCTGCCTTCGGTCTCGAACTAAGTTATTTTGCTTTTCCGATTGTCGCTGGGTTTACGCTGGTTGGGCCCATCGTTGCCATCGGCTTTTTTCAGATAAGCCGGCGTCGTGAAACCGGTCAGGACTTGAAATGGAGCGCGGCCTTCGAGTTCATTCATACCTCAGCTTTTGCTCCTGTTCTTGCCTTGTCTATTGTAATGACAGTGCTTTATATCGGCTGGTTGTTCACAGCCGAGCTTATCTACTTCAGTCTGTTCGAAGATTCACCGCCAGCGTCGCTGAGAGACTTTATCGGCCAACTTTTCACGACCCGGCACGGTGGGGCACTTATTGCCTATGGAAATTTCGTCGGGTTTCTGTTCGCAATTGCTGCGCTCTCCCTGTCGGTAGTGGCGTTTCCGCTGGTCCTGGATAAGCCTGTCACATCCCTGACGGCTATGAGCGTATCGATTCGTGCCGTTACTTCTAACATGCTGGTCATGGTGGTGTGGGGAATCCTGGTAACTGCGCTACTGCTTGTCGGAGCGCTATTCTTTCTCATCGGCCTGGCGGTGACGTTACCTGTGCTGGGACATGCGACCTGGCACCTTTATCGAAAACTGGTGGAGCATTAAAGGCGCCAAGTAAGCTCTGTATCACACAGGGATGCTCTGATTAATGCAGACAAGCCTCTGGCGGACAAGCTGACTCCCGCAGAGGCATGACTCCATCCGAACAGAGGTTCCTGGATATGACGACGAATTGATTCTGCCGTTCCCTGAGCTGTCTTTCAGTATACTCAGGGGAGACGGAACACAAATAGCATGTTGCCGCCCCGTCGCTGTTGGAGTTCCGGCACCATATTGCGATAGTTGACGCCTCCACCGGCGGCGATAGCCAAGTATTGAACACCATCCACCATGTAAGTCACTGGAAATCCTCCAGCCGTTGAATTCAGTCTCTGCTCCCACAGCACATCACCAGAATCTGCATCGAAAGCACGGAAGCGGCGGGCGTCATCGGAAACGAAGACCAGTCCACCAGCGGTCGTCAGGACCGAGCCCCCGATCCCTGCGCGCTGACTGTGGGTCCATTTGGAACGGCCAGTTGCTGCATCGACGGCGGTGAAAAGTCCAACCTGGCCGTCGTCCTCAGGTGGCGGTACGCGCCGATTGGTCGCTGAACTGTGGTAGCCACCAATTTCGGGCTGTACGGGATTGAGGTAATACTGCATGCAGACATTGTTGCTGGGCACGTATAGCGCATTGGTATCGGGACTGTAGCCGACCGAATTCCAGTTAATACCGCCAGTAGTAGAAGGGCAGACCAGTTTGCGCTGGCGGATCTCGGTAATATCGATTTCGGGATTGGTGATACCCTTGCGACCTTCGATATCGACGCCGACAATTACATTCTGATAGTTGGTTTCTTTTGCCCAGAGAAACTCACCGGTCGCTGCGTCCAGGGTCCAGACGATGCCGGGCTTGCCAGGGACTCCGGTAATGACTTTGCGACGATTGCCCTGGTCGATGTCTGGATTCAGCCAGGAAACGGCGTCCGGATCCGGGGCGACCTCGGTCTCGACAATAATGCGCTCGAAGGGATGATCCTGGTCCCAATTGCCGCCGGGAATATGCTGGAAATGCCAGGCAATCTCGCCAGTGTCCGCGTGCAACGCCAGGGTCGAATTGGTGTAGAGAACGTCGCCGCCGCGAGTGTCGCGCTGAATAGAGCCCCATGGAATCGGCACGGCGACGCCAAGAAAAATCAGATCCAGCTCCGCATCATAGCTTGCCGGCATCCAGGCGGACCCACCCCGGCGCAACTCATCGGGCAGGTCTCCCCAGGTGTCGCCACCGGGTTCGTCTGCACGGGCAACCGTGTGTCGGCGCCAGATTTCTTCGCCCGTATCCGGGTCATGGGCTGAAATCCAGCAAAAAGTATTGATGTAATAGCAACCGGACATGCCGGCAATGACCTTACCGTCGAAGATCTGCGGGCCGCCGGAGTAATGCTGAGCGACAGTCCAGTCACCCACCTGTTGTTCCCAGCTCACCTCTCCGGTGCGAGCATCGAGGGATACCAGGAAGGCGTCCCGCGTCGCGATGATGAGTTGACCTTCATAGAGAGTCGCGTTGCGGTTGGCACAGGAGAGTGGTGCCACATGGTCCACTGCCGCACGCCGATATTCCCAGATCAGATTTCCATTCGTTGCGTCCACGGCCTCAATGAAATCGCAGGCCTGAGCCAGAAACATGATGCCATCGTGAACCAACGGCGTTGTCTCCTGCAGGCCTGGCTCCATAGTCCAAGCCCAGGCCAGGCGCAAACTGGCGACGTTATTCCGGTTGATCTGGTCGAGCGGGCTGTGTCCCCAGTTGTTGGGTGTCCGCCGCCACATGAGCCAGTCAGTCGCCGGTGGATTCTCAAGCTCCTCCAGAGTTACGTTCGTATACTCCTCGACCAGCGACTGGGCCGTTGCTTGCGGCGGCAACACCAGGCAGGTCAGAGCAAGGGCGGGTACAAGGCAGATAGTTAAAAGTAAAAGCCCTGCGTCTGAGAGTTTGGGAAAAATCATAGACAGCTCTCCGTTATTGTTTTTCTTAACTGAAAGCACAAGACTAGCAGATTTGGAGGGCTAAGGCGGGGGAATTTGAGGGCTCGAACCGGGCCAATCACCCCGGGAGCTTGGCAACGCTTGCCTTCACTTGGATTGACCGTCAAGCGGCCTGCTCACCGACAATACCTCAATGTGACTGCCCTGGAGGCGCCACTTGATGTTGAGATCATAAAGACTCAAGCCGTATTGCTTGCTGTCCCCTTCCTTCACCCGCCATGCTGGCCGCGGATCTTGCCCTAATATCGATTCCAGTATGGCCGCCAGTCCTGGATGGCTATTCTGCAGACTCTCGAGTTGGCTCCTAGCGGTGGGACTGAATTCGACGTCCAGCTTCGCGGTAGGTGGCGGCGCAGCGTAGCCCGAAGTCGCTCCGGTTATGGCATCTGCGTAGGGCAGATAGGGTTTCACATCGATGATGGGCGTACCGTCCAGTAAATCCAGTCCGCCGACCTCAAGGACTGTTTTACCGTCACACTGATGGTAGCCCCGATTTTTAACCACTGACATGCCGATCGAATTAGGGCGAAACGGTGAACGACTGGCAAATACACCGACGCGCGTCTTGCCACCCAGCCGCGGCGGCTGCACCGTGGGCGACCAGCCCTTCGCTGCTGTGGCGTGGAAATAAAACAGCAGCCACAAATGAGAAAACTCCTCGATCTGCCGCAACATATTCAGATCACTGAACTGGGGATAGAAAATAATCCGGCCGCAGACTTCCGGCACGAGATTGGGCTGTCGGGGGATAGCGAATTTCTGTCTGTAGGGGCTGTCGACAACGCCAACAGGCTGCCAGCTCAGGGCGCTCAATGTCTTGCTGGCGCGCATAAGTCAGAATCGGTTGCCACCTTCAGGCAGCGATCCGTTCCAAGGCATTGATGACGCTGGCTTTATCTTTCTGGGCACTTACCGCGGGACTATTACACCCGCAAACGCCAGCGTTGCGGCTGCGGCGGGCCAGGGTATAGAGCTTGCGAATCGGTTCGGGCCGACTCGGGAATCCAACCAGGTCATTCAGCACTTGGCGGCAGCAGTTTGCGGATGATTCAATCATAGCCTCGATGCTGGGGACTGGCACACTAGCTGATGCATGGATGTTTACAGTAGCTCAGGCGAGCTGGAACATTCAAGACAGGCGAAAAACAGCCATGCCTATGGCGCAGTGAATTGCAGTGCCACAGCGCTGTCAGTGCGTCGGGACTGCGCCGAGCCTAGGGCGCCTCGGCGCGGCTGCAGGGCTCGGGAAGCCGCACCGGATTGCAGCGCGCGATTTGCCCGCCAGGCAGCTGTACCTGGTAGTCACTGAACTCCAGGCGCGGCACATAGTAGTCTGTGGAGATGTATTGAGCGCCCGAATTGAATGCCGCCTGTCGCCGCGTAGTCGAGTTCTCGCGTGCCTCCAGGGTGTTGGCGTCGGCTCGGGTTCGCACGATGAAGCCGGCAGCCACCGCCGCCCTGATGCGCTGTTGATCCCGAATCGGGTCATTGATCGTGAAGTAGGCCGCGTGTTCTTCCTGCTCGCTTATGGAATTGACGAACAGTGGCAGTCCCTGCAGGGACTCATTGCCGCGCAGGTAGACGCGCACTTTCTCGGGGCTCTCATCGAGGGCGAAAAAAACCCTGCCCCGGGCCTTATCGAGGCGAGGCCAGTTGCCGGCCAGGACTGCCTGCCTCAGGCTCGAGAACTCACCGCGTACTTCATCTGGAGTGATCAGGCGATCACTGGGGAAAACCGATAGTGTCTCCGCATCAAGCGCAGCGTAGGCGTCTGCGGTGAAATCCAGTGCGGGTTCAACATCGGGGTAGCCCGAGCCTCCCTCCTTGGCATTGAACATAATCAGGATCGGTACATGCAGCGGATTGGCGTCGGACCAGACCTTGATTTCATTGAGGCAGGCGATCCAGGTAGGGCAGTTGGAGCGGACGTCTATGTCCTGGGAATGCAGCACTTTGAATCCGGGTGCCAGCATCGCACTGCCATCATAGGGCAGGGCACCGTATAGGCGGCTGGTTTCGCGCGGCAGCAATGGGTCGGCGAAGCGGCCACCCTCGGGGTCATAGAAGATATCCAGCTCGATTTGGCGCAAGCCCATATCGAGCTGATTGGTCAGGGTCAGGTGGCTGTAATCGAGCGACAGGGCTGATGCTTCACGGTACTGCCGAATGCGCGCCAGTTCTACCTCGGGTATGGCGAGCTTGTAACTGTTATGTGAGCCTACGGTCTGGATGTCGTTCATACTTAGATCCGCCAACCGTGAAGCACACTTCGCCCCCAGCTCATGCCGGGAAAGGCAATCAGACTCTCCCTCCTGGGCTGCAGTGACTGACGTCAGCGCCGGCAGCAGCGAGATAAGAAGTGAAACTTTGATAAACAGACGAAGCAACATGTTAAACCTGGCTCGGATCGTGAGTTCGTAGGACATACTGGAAATAGTTACAGTCTAAACTGACCCCCGTTACATTTTTACTACAGCCGGCAGTTGGCTGCCAATCAAGAACGGCAAACCTGGCTATCCTTGGCAGTAGTGCTCGCTATTCCCTGCGGGCCGCGCCTTGCCTCAGGGGCTTGGGGGCTCGGGGGCTCAGGGTCTTAGGAGCTCCCACAGAGACTTACCTGCATTATTCAGAGCTGCCTTAACGGGGATCCAGCTCCAACTCCGCCTTGAAACGTTTGAAATTGGCAACGTAACTCTCGGCACTCTTTATGATCATGGCCTTTTGCTGCTCACTCAGTGTTTTTATGACCCTGGCTGGTGAGCCCATTACCAGGGATCCATCGGGAATCTGCTTGCCTTCGGTGATCAGGCTGTTGGCGCCGATCAGGCAGTTTTGGCCGATACGGGCGCCATTGAGTACCACAGAGTTGATTCCGATCAGGGAATTGTCGCCGATACTGCAGCCATGTAGCATGACTTTATGGCCGATAGTCACATTGCTGCCGATAGCCAGAGGTATTCCGGGATCTGTATGCAGCACCGAGCCATCCTGCACATTCGAGTTTTCGCCGACGGTGATCCAGTCGTTATCGCCGCGCAGAACGGCGTTAAACCAGATGCTGGCGTTGTTCTCCAGTCTAACGTGGCCAAGGACCGTGGCGTTTTCGGCGACAAAATAGTCTGCACCGAGAATTTCCACGCGCTTGCTGCCGAGTGCATAGATCATGTTGGTATCAACCAGCCTGTGTTGCAGACCCTATACTGTGGTCATTAAAGAGTTTAAAGAGACTGTGAGTGCTCTGACAAGAGGACTGTTTTGCTTGCCTTCAGGCTGAAGCCAGCTTCCGGTACAGGGAGCGCGTGCTGATTCCCAAAGTCCGGGCGGTTTTTTCCTTGTCGCCGCCGCAGGCTGCAAACACTTCCTTGATGTACTCTCTCTCTCGAGTCTTGAGATCCACCCAGGCCGGGTGATCTTCCGTGCTGTCGCTCTTGGCAACAAAAATCTCGCCCTCGGTAATCGCAGTCTCAATGATTTCCGCACCGATGACATTGTTGTCTGCGAGCACGGTCGCTCGATGCAGCAGGTTGCGCAGTTCGCGTACATTCCCTTTATAGTGGTGTCGGCTCAGACGCTGCAGCGCCGCTTTCGTAAGCTCAAACTCACCGGGTAGCTGCAGCCTTTGCAGGAGCGCCCGGGCTAGCAGCGGGATGTCGCCGATTCGCTCCGCCAGTGCCGGCAGGTAGATGGGAAAGACGTTGATACGGTAAAACAGGTCGGCGCGGAACTGGTCGTTTTCCACCATGGCGAGCAGATTCTTGTGAGTTGCGCAGATCAGACGGAAGTCGGAGCGGCGGACTTCGACACTGCCTACAGGTCTGAACGTTCCGGTCTCCAGCAAGCGCAACAGTTTCACCTGCATGGACATGGGTATGTCTCCCAGTTCATCCAGGAACAGAGTGCCGCCGTCCGCCAGTTCGACCAGTCCCTTGCGATCCGCATGAGCGCCGGTGAAGGCCCCTTTCACATGACCGAACAATTCGGTCTCGAAGAGCGAGTCCGTCAGGCCGGCACATTCCAAGGTGACCATGGCTTTGTCCCGGCGCTCGCTGGCCTGGTGGATCGCCCTAGCCGCCAATTCCTTGCCGGTACCGGATTCCCCCAGCAGCAATACGGAGGCATCAGTCAGCCCAACCCGGGAAATCCTGGAAAGCATGGCCTTGAAAGCGTCGCTTTCACCGACGAGTTCCTGTTCCTTGATGGCACCGCTGGCCAAAGGTACCGGTCGCAGCAGTTCCACGAAATATTGCAAATTTCCTTCAGGGTCATGGATGGGAAGCATTTCCACATCGACGTGCTCCTTGCCGTGGGGTGATTGGTGGATATGCAGGACACGCTCCTTGTGGCCCGATGCCAGTGCAGCACCAAGAGGGCAGTCCTCACCGGCTTGATCACAGGGCACATCATAGCCGTGGGAGACACTAAAGCAGTGGTTGACGCGATCATGATCGAGGCGACCGAAGGCTTTCTGATAGAGCTGGTTGGTGGCGAGTATACGATAGTCGGCAGTGACCAGAATGGCGGGGCATTCATAGCCCTCGAGCATCTCTGCCATGCCAGGCTGGCGATCACTTTGTATAAGCATTCTGGGATTTTGCCAATTTTGTCGAAAAATCCAGACAAATATGTCATAAGCAAGCCTGTCAATCCAGGCCGGAGCTCGTTGGCATTCTTGTTTTTGCGAAAAAGCCAATAAATAACAATGAGGTAGCTGTTTTCTGCGGTACTGGCATGAGATCTGCTACGTCTTAGTTTGTATCTATTGTTCGCTCATTGAGTCCGCTGAGCCTGGGGCCGCCGCCCGCAGGTCTGGCGCAAGACTGTTATCAATCCTGCTTGAGATTATTGGAGCTTGGAGATTCGAGATGATCACTGTCAAAACCATGTTCTATCTTATGACCACACCAATCATCACCGCGTTTGCATGCTGGCTGATCTGGATTCTGCTGCTGGCCTGAGCTGCCGTTGGAAGCTTAAAGCGCACTGCTATGCTATCGGCAAAGGCCATGCACCTGGTGTGGGTATCCCGGTGCTGGTCGCGGTTATTCCAGGCCATAGGGCTGGACTTCAGCTGCGTTGGCTCTTAGTCTTGGTTAAGAACAATGAGAACAGGAGAATCCATCATGGCACGATACACCAAGCGACTTGCTTTAGCTTCACTCGCTACATTTAGCCTAAGCGCTAGTCTGAGCCTGGCCCAGGGCTGGTTAGTTCCCAATCCTGTTTCCGGTGAAGGCTTGCCAAACCCGACGCCGATGGTGACTACCAATTGGGGCGACCTGCCGGCGGGGCGGGAGTGGGGCTCCACGGCAGGTATCGACATCGACCCGATCGACGGCCACATCTGGGCCTATGAGCGCTGCGGTGCCAGTAGCTTTGGCGGTGGTGTGCCAGTGAATTGCCATACCAACCCGGTGGATCCTGTATTCAAGTTTGACCGTCACACAGGAGAGGTGCTGGCCAACTTTGGTGGCGGTCTAATGGTGACGCCCCACGGCATCCACGTGGATCAAGAGGGCAACGTCTGGGTGACGGACTTTGCCATCAACCAGGAGCGGACCAAGGGCCACCAGGTTCACAAGTTCAGTCCCGAAGGTGAACTGCTTATGAGTCTGGGTACCGCCGGTCGACCCGGCAGTGGACCCGATCAATTCAATCAGCCCAATGATGTCATTGTCGCTGAAGACGGCAGCATCTTCGTGGCCGATGGCCACGGCGGTCAGGGCATGACCTCCATGGATGCCATCGAAGAAGGACGTGAGTCCGGCGCCACCGGGCGCATCATCAAGTTCTCTGCCGATGGGGACTATCTCATGGAGTGGGGTCGGATCGGCGTGCGCCATGGCGAGTTCCGCACACCCCATGCCCTGGAGTTTGATTCTCAGGGGCGACTCTGGGTTGCCGATCGAGGCAATCATCGTATCGAGATTTTTGACCAGAATGGAAATTATCTGGACTCGCGCTATATGTACGGGCGTATCTCCGGACTGTTCATCACCGACAACGATATGGTCTATGCCATCGATTCTGAATCCGGTCCCACTAATCATGTCGGCTGGCGCAACGGTGTTCGCATCGGCCCTGTAGACGAGGACCGCATCGTCGGTTTTATTCCCCCGTTCGAACGTGAGAGCCGAGTCTATCAGGGCACTGCCGGCGAGGGTGTGGCAGTCGATGTGGATGGGAATGTCTACGCAGCGGAAGGGCCGAACTCACTGAGCTGGGCAGGCGGCGCCTTCACTAAATATTCAGCGCGTTGATTGCTGCCCGCACCCGGTAGGCAGCCCGGCAGCGCAGCATTAGAGGCGCCCCAGTGATCAGGTTGACTACGCCGACTGCTGGTGCTCCGCGTAGTCAATTCGGCGGCAATCGCTCAGGGCCAGGGGGCGCGTTTACGAGCCGTCAATCGCCTGCTGGATAAATATTATGTGGCCGCAGCGTCTGCCGGTTGGGAGAGCTACTTCGGGCTATTTGCTGATGCGGCGGTCTTTCTGGGTACTGACGTGAGTGAGCGCTGGTCGAAGGCAGAGTTTCAGGATTACGCCGCCGACAGCAGCGGTTGGGAGTACGCAGCCAGGGAGTGCAATATCGAATTGAGTGCGGATGGAGACAGCGCCTGGTTTGACGAGATCCTGGATAGCGCCAGTTACGGTACAAGCCGGTGCACCGGTGTTCTTGTCCGAACTCCCTCGGGCTGGAAGCGCATTCACCACCATCTTACATTTTCGATTCCCAATGCGCTGGCTGGCGAGATCACGGACCGCATCAAGCGCCATTCAGCCGGTCGACCAAACTGAAGGACTGCGACTGGTTAGCGCCTTGCAGCGGGGGCTTACAGACTCCCGCAGAAACTTGTCTGCATTATTCAGAGCATACCCAGATTTATAGCACGCAATACAGCCTGAGTGCGGTCACGCACTGCCAGTTTGTCGAGAATCGATGAGACTTGATTCTTTATCGTTCCTTCGGACTTGTTGATGGCTTCCGCAATTTCCCTGTTGCTGTAACCACCGGCCATGAGTCTAAGTACTTCCAGCTCCTTGGGAGAGAGGGCTTCCACGGGAGGCGAATCCGACTGCTGCTCCTCCTGTGAGGATGTGAGTCCTTTCAGAATGCGCTCGGTCAGGGCTGGTTTGACCATGGTTCCACCCTTGTGGACCGATTCGATGGCCTCCACGAGGGCGTCAAGTGACACATCTTTGAGTAAATAGCCCCTGGCGCCGGCGCGCAATCCCTGAAGCACGAGTTCGTTATCGTCGAATGTAGTCAGGATGATGGTGGGGACTTCGATCCCGGCTGCCGACATGGACTGAAGTGCCTCAATTCCGCTCATGCGCGGCATGCGAATGTCCATAAGTAGAACGTCCGGTTGATACTGTTTGATGCCCTGGATGACTTCGGCGCCATCGTTGACCTGCCCGACCACCTCGATGTTGGCGCTGAGTTCGAGAAGATTGCAGATACCCTCGCGCACCAGATTCTGATCCTCGGCGAGCATGACCCGGATAGTCATTTTGCAGCCTCGGCCGGCAGACTGACTTGAATTCTGAAACCATCCCTGTCGCCATGCCAGGACATTTCGCCGCCCGCGGCTTCGACTCTCTCGCGCATACCGCTCAGTCCATTGCCGGGCACAATGGAGACTGCCTTGCTGCCATTATCTTCGATACTCAGAAAGAACTCGCCTTGTCGCTGGGCGAGGCCGATCTTGCAGTTCGTGGCAGCAGAGTGCCGTAAAATATTTGTGATCGCCTCCTGCGCGCAGCGCAGCAGAGTTTCGGCCATCTGCATGTCATTGATACGGAGGCTTTCCGGAAAATTTAATTCAAATCGTGGTGCCGTGATATCCGCGACCATCTTGCTTAAAGCGGCTTTGAGATCAATGTGCTCATCCTCTCTCAGTTCGCTGACCGCCGTGCGTATGTCTGACAACAGCAGCTTGGCCAATGCCAGTGCTTTGTCGATCTTGGGCTTGAGATTGTGGTCTTGTTGTCCCATTGCAGCGTGCGTAGCCACTTCGAGATTCAAGATCAGAGCGGTCATATGGTGTCCGAGAAGATCGTGAAGATCCCTGGCGATGCGCACGCGCTCACTCTGCGCGACAGACTGCGATAGTAGCTGCCGCGTCGCCAGCAACTCACGATTCAGGGCGGCCGTTTCCTCGCGCAAACGCCGCTCCCGGGTCGCGCGGTGGGCTGCAGTCAGGGCGAATACCTGGAACAGCGCGAATAGTCCGGCGCTGATTGCGGCTCCGGCCAGATCTTCTGTCGCCAGGAACAGCGCCACAAAATAGATGGCGGCACTGGCTATCAAGAGCCAGTTTGCACGCCGGACTCCGAACAGGGTCTCGGCCTGCACGATCCAGACTATGCCAAGAATGGCGATAAACGAATTCACCGCAAAGACGTAAAGGGTAAGGATCAGTGCGGTCTGCAGCCAAAAGAGCGCCAAGCGTAAGGCTCTGGTGAGCGAATCGGCAAGAATAAAAACCAGATAGCAGGTCAGGACACCCGCGCTCAGTGCCGTCATCAGCGCCTGCATAACGAAGGATTCCTGCATGGTCGTGGTGAGTCCCAAGACCAGGATCATGACCAGCAGGCCACTCAGATTGATCCCTGAATCGGGAGTATCGGCAGAGGTTTTCAATACGGCTCCAGTAAAACTTACAAGCGGCAGAATTATGACACAGGCTGGAAACGCATCTATAGGCCGGAAGTCATAGTTAAAGTCATGACTTCCTGCACTGATACAGCGATAGCAGGCTGGCGCAGAATGTTTATCAACTCCGGAGGCGGGCACAACCAGACTGCAGCGCCGTCTACCGGTCAGTCATTGATAATCAGGAGTTAAGAACATGCTTTTCATACACGATTTTGGAGTGATACTGCACATAGCCGCGGGCGCCTTGGCATTGTTGGTTTTCTGGATTCCAGTGCTAACGAAAAAGGGGGGAAGGAGTCACCGCAGAACCGGTCAAGTGTTTACCAGCACCATGTATGCAGTATCCATCTCGGGGATCCTCATCTCCGGTCTTGATCTGCTTTTCCCGCTTACCATACACGCTGCAGACATTCAGCTTACCGAGGCCGAAGCCCAGGCGGCCCGACGAGAAGTGCGGATCTTTGCCCACTTTCTGTTAAGTCTCAGTATTCTCGTGTTGACAGCCACGCGCCAGGGTTGGTTAGCGGTGCTGCACAAACAGGACCGGAGTGCCATGCGCCAACCTACACAGCTCACTCTGTGCGCGAGCCTGGTAATGGTGGGCGCGACACTTTTAATCAGCGGAGTCATGAATCAACGTATTTTGATGCTGGTATTTGGCGGGCTGGAGGTTGTTTCCGGTACTGCCAGTCTGCGCTATATCTATAAGGAACACCTGGCACCTAATGACTGGCTGACTGAACACTTCGGTGGGTTGATTGGCTCCGGCATCGGTGCCTACACGGCATTCGCCGTTTTCGGAGGACGAACCCTGTTTGAAACGCTATTCGCCGATTCCCTGGCCAATGTGACTATAGTGCTGTGGTTGGCCCCTGGCATCATCGGTGGGTTTGCTATTCGCCATTTGACTCGCCGTTATCGAAAATCCGCCGGCGCAACTGCCGGCAGAACAGCAGCCAGTGCGTTGACTGAGAGCTGATCAGTCAGAGACACTGCCGCCATGGCCAGCGATCAGAGTGGGGAACTCTTCGCTGGCTATGCTGCTGTACAATTCACTGAAACCGCCAATGGAACGCTCGCCAACGAAGACTTGCGGCACGGTTCGTTGTCCGGATTTAGCGAAAACTTGCTCGGATAAATCGGGATTGGCTTCAAGGCTGATTTCCTTGTAGTCATAGCCTTGCTCTTCTAGTAACTGTTTGGCAGCAGTGCAAAAATTGCAAAAACTTCGAGTGTAGATTCTGATCACTGTTCAGAGCTTCCTTATTCAATAGCGTTTGTTGTGACAGATTCAGGGTGGCAATAATCAAGCCTCTGGCCGGCCGGGTGCAGTCAGTCCTGGCGGCCTTCACTGCTGCCGGCGGCTGCGCAGCACCTGCAGGGTCTGCGAATAGCGGGCATCCAGGCCATCATCGAGCTCCATCGCCTGCAGCAGATGGTACTCGGCCTCGTCAAACTGTCCGATCTCGATAAGGGCCTGGGCCATGTGATGGTGGGCGGGGCCGTGCTCGGGATAAAGGCTCATGGCGCTGGAATAGATATCGGTCGCCTCGTAGTAGCGCTCGCGCCGCGACAGGTAATCAGCATAGCCCATCAGGAGATCAAGACTCTCTGGCCACTCTCGCAGTCCGGCCAAATAGGCATCGCCCAGCGCCGGGTTGCTCTCATTGTGAGCGGCAAAGGCGACCACAGCGCGATAATAATCCTCCTCGGTCGCCGTGGCCGGCAGCTCTCCTGGAGAGTCGGCTAACATGGCCCAGCGTCCGGCATCGATCCAGCTGCGCTCAAAATCCCGCAGTCGCATTACCAGGTTCTCGGTCTGGTTCGAGTTCATCACGATGCTGCCGTCGTCCAGGTCATAGCCCTTTACGATAGCGTAGCGTTCTTCAGCACGCGACCCCATGGCGACCATAACTGGATTGCCCACTGAGATTTCAATCAGCAGGTCTTGCAGATCATTTCCTGGATCGAAGGCCAGATAGCCATTGGCGCGGGTCACGGCCATGATGTCCTCACTCAGACCATTGCTGGATGAATTCCCGGCATTCATCGTTTCCAAGCCAACTGGACTGATGGCAAGTCCTTTGGCGCGCAGCAGAGCAGCCAGGGAGGCAGAAGCGCTTGTATCCTGCCTGGAGCCGAAGAAGGGCAGATCGGGGATAACATACTGACTCGACAGCCAGTCTGGCCTGGCCTGGCTCAAGCCCGGTGACTGCAGGTCACTGGCGCAGGAAGCCAAGCCGCAAAAGAGAAGTAGGATCAGAGACCGGGTAGCTAACATAGAATTTTGGTTTCCAGAAACGAACCGCGATGGTCGGAGAGTGGGGCCAAACTGTCAAGGCGGGCCGCTTTAGGCATGGCTTCAGTGTTCAGAGCATCCTTGGGCTAAATCAGGCTCAGTTGGACCCACGCAGTTGGTTTTCTAGAAGCAGCCAGCACTTCGACTCACTGGATTGGCGAGCCCAGAGCGCCAGACTTTTTCAGGACTTCAGCTCGATGCGCAGGAAGTTGGAAAACTCCTCACGCCCGAGTTCGCCGGAAAAGAAGGTATTAAAGGCAAGACTCAGGCGTTCGGCATCGTGCTCGACTGTGGCCACGCCGTGGCGGATATTCGAGGGGAAGATCAGTATATCTCCTGGTTTTGTCTCAACAAAATAGCGGTGGGCGTTGTAGTAATTGTCCTTCTGATGGAGCAACTCGTGCCAGATATTGTCTTCATTACGGTAAAAATTAATGCCGTCATGTTCGCTTACGTTGATGTAAAAGACGCCACTTGCAACGCTGTTTGGATGTACGTGTTCGTGATGCGCTTCGCCTTTGTGAGTCCGGGATAACCATGACTGGGTTATCTTCAGGCGAACGTCGTTGGAGGTTGCGAAGGTCTTCTGGAAGTAGTCGTCGACACTAGACTGCAGGAATCGCTTGAGCTCCTTCAGGGGTTCCTCATCGAGTACCCTTTTGCTTCTTGAGGCGTAGTTGGAGATCGCTGCATTGGGGTCTCGGCTTTGGTCGCGGATGCATAGAGACTCGTGGTCGTGCAGCGAGCGGCCGAGCTTGCCGCGATAGAGCGGCACAGCAAACAGGTTCATCAGCTCTGAATTCATCGCTTGGTTGAGGCTGCTCTGAGCAATGCAGGCAAGTCTCTGCGGGAGTCTGAGCCAGAGACCTCTGCGCAATGTTCAGAGCAGCCTGGAGATCTGGCGCTTAGGGATGTGCAGTGCAGCAATCGGGGATTCGCTAATAAAAATAAACGCCCAGAAACCCGACTATAGTAAGCACAATTGTATACGGTAGCGCCATAATCACCATCCTGCCGTAGGACAGCCGAATCAGGGGAGCCAGGGCCGAGGTCAAAAGGAACAGAAAGGCTGCCTGACCGTTGGGAGTCGCCACACTGGGCAGATTGGTGCCCGTATTGATGGCGACTGCCAGAAGGTTGAAATGCTCGCGATCAAACGCGCCGGCATCGAACTGGGCCCGAACCGAATCAATGTAGACAGTCGCCACGAAGACGTTGTCACTGATTGCCGACAACAGACCGTTGGCCACAAAAAAGATTCCCGGCTGAATGGATTCGTCCATGGCCAGTACCGATTCAATCACCGGCTCGAACAGACCCTGGTCCTTGATGACTGCCACGATGGCGAAGAAGACAACGAGCAGAGCCGTGAACGGCAGTGCCTCTTCAAAAGCCTTGCCTAATTGATGCTCTTCAATTACGCCGTTAAAAGCAGTACAGAGAATGATCACCATCAGGCCGATTATGCCGGGCGTCGCCCAGTGCATTGCCAAACCGATAACCAGCAGCACAGCCACAACGGCCTGAACGATGAGCGCGACATTCTCCTGCTGCGTGCGCTTGGCGGATTCGTTCTGTTCGAAGTCACTGAGGATTCTGCGCACATTGTCAGGCAATTCTGCGCCGTATCCGAATTTTGATCCGAACACTTTAAATCTCTCCAACATCACACAGGTGAGCAAACCACAGACCAGCACCGGCATGGTGACAGGGGCCATCTGCACGAAAAACTCGATAAAATCCCACCCCGTTCGCGTTGAGATCAATATGTTCTGCGGTTCGCCGACGGTGGTGCATACGCCCCCGAGTGCCGTCCCCACGGCGCCGTGCATCATCAGACTGCGCAGGAAGCCGCGGAATTGTTCGAGCTCTTCTCTGTTGCCCGCCTGAATATGCGTGTCTTCAGCATGGTCGTGTTCGCTGTCGAAGGCCTTGCCGGAAGCAACCTTGTGGTACACGGAAAAAAATCCAACAGAAACTGCGATCAGCACTGCCGTGACGGTGAGAGCGTCAAGAAATGCGGAAAGAATTGCAGCGAGGAAGCTGAAAAGAAAAGACAGCATTACCTTGGAGCGAATTTTGATCAACACCTTGGTGAACACGAACAGCAACATGTTCTTCATGAAGTAGATGCCCGCCACCATGAACATGAGCAGCAGGATCACATCCAGGGTGCTTTCGATCTCTTCCAGTACATGGGCTGTGTCGGTGAGGCCGAGCACGATAGCCTCGATGGCTAGGAGGCCACCAGGCTGGAGTGGATAGCAGCGCAGCGCCATGGCCAAAGTGAAGATGAATTCAACTATGAGACACCAGCCCAACAGCGTCGGGCTGACAAGGAGTAGCAGAGGATTAATGAGCAGAAAGCCGATGATGGTTTTCTTGTACCAATCCGGCGCATGACCCAGAAAATTCGATATAAAGCTTCTACTCAGCGTCTCTGCCATGGTGGTTTCCTGTTACGTGATTTTCCGGGTTTCTGGAACGGCGGCTACTGACCAGGAGTTAGAGTTACTAGCCCTGGCTATCGCCGCAAATATTAATTGGGTTATTGCAGTAATTTACTTGTATACGGTTTTTACTTGTCCGGGTGAATGATAGCCACGTCGGTTCGCAGTTTGTGCAGGGTTTTTTCTGCCGTGTTACCAAGCAACATACCTTTCAGTCCTTTGCGTCCGACGCTGCCGAGCACCACGATGTCAGCCTTCAACTTGTTGGCGAGGCTCGGCAAGACCCGGTCGGGTTGACCCGGTCTGATTTGAATGCTGGCGCATTCGATGTCGTTATCATCCAGAAATGCCTGCAGCTTGTCGCGCACAGCGCGCTCCTTCTTGAGCATGACCTCATCCTTGCTGACAATATCCAGTTCCGTCAGCGCTTCACGGATGTGTATGCAGTAGGCGACGTGAAGGTCACAACCGTAGTTTTTTGCCCACTCCTGAGCCCAGCGCGCAACCTTAAGATTCAGGCTCTTTTGCGTTTTATCTTCGCTGTCTACATCGATGGTCATCATCACGTTGCGTCGGGCGCGCCACTTTTGCAGGGTCGTGATCATCACCGGGCAGGAAAGCTCCCGAATCAATTGCCAGTCCAGCGGCGTGTAGAAAAGTTTCTCAGAACGATTGCCGGTCTTGATTACCAGGTCGACAGCGTTTTCCTTGGTGTAAGTCTTGCAGTAGTGGGCAATGTTGTCTGTCACGACGACGTCGTAGTCCACTGACTTCATGCCGGCGAATTCTTTATCGATGGCTTTTTGCAGGGCGGCGTCCTTTTGCCCACTGCTGACGCCGCTGGTGGCTTTGGAGGAATCAATGAAGCCGATTATAGAAATGTGTTCAGTGCCCTCGTGCGCAATGGCGCGGGCTTTCTGCATTGAGGCGTGTTGATCAATGTCCTTGTCTGCGATGACCAGGATGTTCTTGTGCATAGCGAATCCTGCTGTTGCCTTGAATTTCGTGGGGATCAGTTTCACTTGGAGACAGGATTTAATCATTAGCAGGCGGCGAGGGCAATATGAACACGGGACAGCCTTGCTGGTTTAGTTGGGCGTTGGAGGCTGGCGATTCAATGTTGTCAGGATCTTTCTCCAGTATTGAAGAGGGCTGCCATCTGTTAGACTTTCCGGCCGCCGTCAGACACTAAATCGTAGCCGCGAGTCTTCTGGTTCGAGGCATTTGTAGTTCGCACCAACATCTGTGGAGAACCTATCTGTGAGTGAGTCACTTTCAGCCATGAAGGATAACCTGGGCACCAAATTTGTCGTGCGACTCAGGTTGCAAAACAAGATTGGCGCGCTGGCCACCGTGACTAGAGCGATAGCCGATGCAGGTGGTGACCTGGGAGCGATTGATCTGGTGCGCAGCAGTAAGGACGAGAACGTACGCGATTTTACCGTCAGTACCCCGGATGTTGATATTTCCCTGAAAGTTCTGGACGCCACGCGCGGCCTGGAGCAGGCCGAGTTCGTGCACTACTCGGATCGGACTTTCCTGATGCATTTGGGCGGCAAGATCGAAGTCAATAATCGAACCCCCCTGAAAACAAGGGATGACTTGTCCATGGCCTACACTCCGGGAGTGGCCAGAGTATGCCGTGCCATTCACCGCGAACCGCAGTCGGCTTTTAATCTCACCATCAAGAAAAACACCGTGGCAGTGGTCAGTGATGGCACGGCGATCCTTGGCCTGGGCGACCTGGGGCCGCTTGCCGCGATGCCTGTAATGGAGGGCAAGGCGATGTTGTTCAAGCACTTTGCCCAGGTCGATGCATTTCCCATCTGCCTCGATACGAAAGATACAGAGGAAATCATCGCGATCGTAAAGGCCCTCGCGCCCGGCTTTGGCGGCATCAATCTGGAGGACATTTCGGCGCCCAGGTGTTTTGAGATTGAATCCAGACTGCGGGAAGAACTCGACATCCCCGTGTTTCATGATGACCAGCACGGAACCGCTGTCGTCAGTACTGCAGCGCTTATCAATTCCCTGAAGATTGTCAACAAAAAGGCGAAAAATCTGAAAGTTGTCGTCAATGGCACGGGTGCGGCGGGCACAGCCTGCACCAAGATGCTTATTGACCTCGGTGTCGAAGACATCATCGGCTGCGACCGGGCAGGTGCCATCCATTCCGGACGCGACAGTCTGGATCCGGCCAAGCGCTGGTTCGCCGAAAACACCAATCTGGAGCAGAAAACCGGCAGTCTGAGCGAGGTTATTGTGGGCGCCGATCTGTTCATCGGGGTGTCGGCTCCCAATGTGCTGTCGGTGGATGATCTCAAGAATATGGCCCGTGATCCTATCGTCTTCGCGATGGCCAATCCTGATCCGGAGATAATGCCGGAGCTTGCCCTGCCCCACGTTGCCGTCATGGCCACGGGCCGCAGTGATTTTCCAAATCAGATTAACAACGTTCTTTGCTTCCCGGGAATTTTCCGCGGCGCCCTCGACTGCCTCGCCAGCGATATAACCGAGAACATGAAAATAGCCGCTGCAATCGCCATCGCCGAGGTTATCGACGAATCCGTCTTGCTACCCGATTACATCGTCCCCAGTGTCTTCGATCCTGGCGTGGTGCCAGCGGTGGCGAACGCAGTGTCGGCTGCTGCCCGGGAAGAGGGCGTGGCGCGCAAGGGCATGGGCGAAGAGCTTTGAGCAAAAAATATAGCCCAGACCGCCCCCCGATGAGGCAGTCAGTGATTTATTTGCGGGCGTAGCTTCTCGTCGCTGGCGCTTTTTGACTCGAATCCGGACTAACCGCGAACCGTCATCGACAGGCGGGCAGGGGCTTTGCGGCTGGTAAGGTCCAGGCTTGCATTGGTAACACACACTGGTGCATTTCTTGCTTCAGAAATTACTGATTTTTCTCACAATGGCTTAGGCTCGCATCCTCGAGACCTGGTTCCCGCAGAGGTAGGCAATGAATCGCACAGTAAATCGCAGAAATTTTCTCTTGAGTGGCGCCGCTCTGGCTGGAGCCGGCCTGATCAATCAAATACCCGGGGCGCCCGCACTGGGACTGTTCAATCGGGCTGTGGCCCAGGCATCGCGGCCCGATTACATGATCCGCTGCAGTGCGAACGAGAACCCTTACGGACCCTCACGAGTAGCCCTGCAAGCGATCAATCAGAGTATGTCTGCTGCCAACAAATATGGCGGTATCACCAATGAACTGATTAACCTGCTCTCGGCGATCGAGGATGTGCCCGCAGAGTCCATCACGGTTGGTACCGGTTCTGGTGAGATACTGAACGTCAGCGCCATGATCGCTTCTCTGGAGCCCGGCTCAATCGTGGCGCCTTATCCGACCTTCGAGGCGCTGCCACGCTATGCCGGCAATATGGGCAGTGAGATCATTCGGGTGCCGGTAGACGCGAACATGCACATTGACCTCGACGCCATGTACGCGTCGATTCGACCCGATACCCGCATGGTTTACCTGTGCAACCCGAACAATCCCATACCCTCAATAATCGAGAAGCGAGCAATGCATGATTTCGTTTCTGCGGTGTCCAGAGATCGGCTGGTCTTTGTCGATGAGGCTTACTACGAGTATGTGGACAATCCGGATTTCGCTTCCATGATGGGGTTCGTCCGTGACGGCAATCCCAATGTGATCGTGGCGCGCACAGCATCCAAAATCCATGCTATGGCGGGGCTGCGAGTGGGTTTCGGCTATGCGCACCCCGACCGCATCACCGACATAAATGAAAAGAAAACCGGCAGCATCAGCATCGTCGGGCAGCACGCTGCCTACGCCAGTTATCAGGATCAGTCTTTCCAGAATTTTGCCCTGCAGAAAAATGCAGAGTCACTGGCTCTGGTCGAGGGGATGTGCGATGAATTGGGCATTCGCTACGTAAAATCCAATGCCAACTTCGGTTTCATAGAGACTGGGGTGCAGGTGGAGAAATTTCAGGAGATGATGCGCAGGGAAGGCGTAATGGTCGGGCGCCCGTTTCCGCCCTTCACCGATTGGGCCAGGATCAGCATGCAGAAACCAGAGGAAATGGCTTACTTCGTCCAGACCTACAAGCGCCTGCTTGGTTGAGGGCTCGCCGATTAATGCGCCCGGTCAGCCAATCGAGTTGATGGAAGCTGGGCTTTTGATTCAGCGGTCGATGGCAAACACGCCGGCAATCTCGACACAGGCGTCGAGTGGCAAACCTTGCGCTCCGACCGCCGTTCTTGTGTGACGTCCGCGCGCTCCGAGGATCTCAACCATCAGGTCGGAGGCCCCGTTGATCACGGCCGATTGCTGGATGAAGGCGGGAGCCGAGGACACATAGCCGTCGAGGCGCAGGCATTGTTGAACTCGGCTCAGGTCCCCCTCGACGGCCGCGTTGAGCGCCGCGAGGATATTGATTCCAGCCTGGCGGGCCGCCGCTCGGGCCTGCTCGACACTGACCCGATCGGGCACGGATCCAGGATAGAGCAATTCGCCATCCCGGAACGGGAGTTGGCCCGCGACGTAGACAATTTCCTTTTCCCTCACCCAGGGAACGTAATTGGCCGCGGGTGCCGGCACCTCTGGAAGTGTTATCCCCAGAGCCTGAAGCCGGTTCATGGCCGAATCAGCCGCCTGCAGCGAGGGAAACAGACTCAAACCCAGGCCGGTAACGGTAATCTGGCGCAGAAAACGGCGTCTGCCCGCACCTCCTGCTGTGTATTGGAGAGTTTTCTGCATGCGAATATCCTTGTTTGATTCGGGCAAAAGTGGGTATGGTTAGCGCCTGTTTGCGCACGAGCGAAGCGGTTAGGTCCAGGCGGGTATTGTGCCAGCTTAGCCCAAAAATGTGTTCCAGCGGTACAACAACAGTTTGACTGGTCAAACTGGTAATGAAACCGATATGTGGAGGAGTCCTGTGAGAGTAACGATCAACAAGCGAGTATTTTTAGCCGCCAGAAGCGGCGGTTTTTTCCGCCTGCTGGCCTGCCTTATCCTCTTGGGAGGGTTTTCTATTGGCAGCCTGGCTCAGAATGTGCCAATCATCCAACCGGGCCCGCCGGGGCAACCGGGTCGGATCATCAGCGCTGAGGAAGCTGCAGATTTGGCCAGCATCGAGTATTCGGCGGCCGATATCGGTTTCCTCCAGGGCATGATTTCCCACCACGCCCAGGCCAAGGAAATGTCTCAATTGGCCCCTGACCGCACCAATACCGAATCGGTGCTAGCGTTGGCAGAACGCATTGATTTGTCCCAGGATGATGAAATCGCCATGATGCAGGGTTGGCTGCAGGACAGGGGGCTGGAGGCGCCTTCCATGGATGCACACCATGCCGGCGACTTTGATTTGATGCCGGGCATGCTCAGCGACGAGGAATTCGACGAACTTGAGGCTGCCGACGGGCCGCAGTTCGATCGCCTTTACCTGGAGTACATGATCGACCACCACCTGGGAGCCCTGGACATGGTTGAAAATCTACTCGATCAGCGCGGTTCGGCCCAGGATCCCGTCCTCTATGAATACACCTCCGAGGTAACCGGCGACCAGACTTCGGAAATAGAGCGCATGGATCTGCTATTGGCCAGCTTCAGCCCCGACCCGCGTGTGGGTCTGGCGGCTGGTTTCCGCGATGCCGGCGAGGCAGCGCTGAATATGAGCCTGATCGCTACCCTGCCCAAGCCGCCGGGTTTTTTCGACCCGGAAAATCCGGCAGGGCTTCCGGTTAGCCGACTCGAGGAATTGCAGGCGGATGCTCTGAATCCGGATGCCGAGCCGGAACCTGATCAGGACGCGCAGGCATCAGGCACAGCCAACACCAGCCAGGTCGCTGAAACGCCTGTCGAGGAGGAAGAAGAAGACGAGAATGCAGATCCCCGTCCGGCTCTGCTAAGTTTCTCCAATACCGATTTACTGTTTGCTGGCGACGTGCTGGTGGCTGGTAACTACCACGGCTTCAATACCTATGACATCACCAATCCGGCTATGCCGCGATTAACCAGTTCGGTAGTCTGCCCGGGCGGGCAGGGGGATGTTTCTCTGGTGGGAGACCTGCTGATTATGTCAGTGCAGGAGACCCGTGGCCGACTGGATTGTGGCCTGGAAGGAGTCCCGGAGGAGATTAGTCAGGATCGGGTTCGTGGTCTGCGTATATTCGATATCAGCGATGTGACCGCTCCCATTCAGGTCGGCGCCGTGCAGACCTGCCGCGGCTCCCACACCCATACGGTAGTCTCAGAGCCGAATGAGGCCGGTAATTTCTATGTTTATGTCTCCGGAACCAGTTCCCCGCGCGACAGCGATGAACTCGCGGGATGTTCGGATGAATCGCCGTTCGAGAACCCCGAAACAGCCTTATTCAGGATCGAAGTCATCGAGATTCCCTATGAAGATCCAGGGCAGGCGCAGGTGGTAAATCGACCCTTCATTTTTGCAGATCCGGATTCCGGTGTGTTGGCGGGCCTATGGCGCGGTGGAGATCATGGTGACGAAACCCAAAGCACCAGGGAAACCAATCAGTGTCATGACATCACCACTTTCCCTGACATCGGGCTGGCGGCAGGCGCCTGCTCCGGCAATGGCATCCTCCTGGATATTTCGGATCCAGCCAACCCCGAGCGACTGGACCAGGTCATAGACCCGGGCTTCGCTTACTGGCATTCGGCGACTTTTAATAATCGTGGTAACAAGGTCATCTTCACCGATGAATGGGGCGGTGGTGGTCGACCCCGCTGCCGAGCTCAGGACCCGATGGATTGGGGGGCTGACGCATTCTACGACATCGTTGACGGCAGTCTGGAATTTCGCAGCCACTACAAGCTGCCGGCGCCGCAAACTGAAACCGAAAATTGTGTGGCTCACAACGGCTCTTTGGTGCCGGTGCCGGGTCGAGATATATTCGTTCAGGCCTGGTACCAAGGTGGCGTGTCGGTAATAGATTTCACGGATTCCGCCAATCCCGTTGAGATTGCTTTCTTCGACAGAGGTCCAATCGACGAGGAGGAGTTGATCACTGCAGGCTACTGGTCGACTTACTGGTACAAAGGGCACGTTTTCGGCACTGAGATAGCCAGAGGGCTGGATGTCTTCGCCCTTGAGCCGAGTGATTATCTCAGTGCTAATGAGATCGCCGCAGCCTCACTACCAGAACTGGATGGCACTTTAAATGCGCAGACGCAGACTGTCATTCGCTGGCCCGCAGAGCCTGCAGTAGCCCGCGCTTATCTGGATCAGCTAATTCGCGATGGCGACATTGACGGTACCCAGTTGGAGCTGGTGACTATCGCCCTCGACCGGGCCGAGCAATTGCTTGATTCCGGTGCCGCCAGCCCCATGGTGGCAACGCAGCTCCGGGAACTGGTACAGACGCTCGAATTCGAAAGCGAAACGCGGCAGGGAATGTCCGCCATGCGCTTCGCCGAGCTGGCTAATACCATCGGCGGCATTGCCGAAAGGCTTCTTTAATAGCCCCGGGTTAACGATACCCGCCAAGACCGGTCAGATTCTGCTGGGGTAGAGCTCGACATCGAGCTCTACCCTTTTTTTGTCAGTCCGACTTTCTCAGTTGACAACTTTAAGTAATGTCCTCCTGCAGCCCACCTTGAGCTGCGTTATATAGTTTGCTATATAACGGGAAGAACCAACATGGAGCGCAACTTGCCTATCTCTGACGCCGATCTGACTGCTATCTGGCTCACGCTCAGGCTGGCTGCGACCGTGACCCTGCTTCTTTTACTGATCGGCACTCCCATCGCCTGGTGGCTGGCGCGCACGAATTCCTGGCTCAAGGGTCCGGTCGGAGCCCTGGTGGCTATGCCCCTGGTGTTGCCGCCTACGGTGCTGGGTTTTTATCTTCTGTTGGCGCTGGGGCCCAACGGTCCGGTCGGGCAACTGACACAGGCACTGGGCATGGGCACACTGGTCTTCAGCTTTTCCGGACTGGTTCTGGCTTCTGTACTCTACTCGATGCCTTTTGTGGTACAGCCGTTACAGAATGCGTTCGAGGCAATTGGGAAGCGTCATCTGGAGGCTGCTGCTACTCTGCGCGCCGGGCCCTGGGATCAATTCTTCACCATCGTCGTGCCCCTGGCGAGACCCGGCTTTGTCACCGCCGCTGTGCTGGGTTTCGCGCACACAGTGGGAGAATTCGGTGTTGTTTTGATGATCGGTGGCAATATCCCGGGTCAGACAAGAGTCGTGTCTGTGCAAATCTATGATCACGTTGAGGCTCTGCAGTACGGGCAGGCTCACGCGCTGGCGGCCATGCTGCTCCTATTTTCTTTCGTTGTTCTAATGCTGGTCTACGGTAAGGGACGTCGTCGAGGGCTAAGTTTCGGTGCCGGCGATGACTGAGAGTCGACTTTTGGACAATGAAACAGACTGCCTTAGCTTTAGTTTTAAGCTGCTGCTGGACTCATTCCGAGAGTCCGCTTTTCGCCTCGATATCGACGTTCGCTGTCCGGCGCAGGGTGTGACCGCAATTTTCGGAGCATCCGGTTCCGGCAAGACAAGCTTGCTCAGGTGTATAGCCGGATTGCTGAAGCCTGACTCTGGCAAGCTGATTTTCAGAGGTGAGACCTGGTATGACAGTCAGTTCTTCCTGCCCGCTCACAAACGGCCACTGGCCTATGTCTTTCAGGAAGCGAGCCTGTTTCCGCATCTGAGCGTGCAGGGCAATCTGGACTACGCAAGGCGCAGAGCGCAGTCCGCGATCGGCGGCGACTATGACCGCAGGGTCTTGCAGTTGATGGATATTGAAAAGCTTTTAAAGCGGGCACCACACCAGCTTTCCGGCGGCGAGCGTCAGCGTGTTGCAATAGCCCGGGCTCTCATGATTCGCCCCGGACTGCTGCTGATGGATGAACCCCTGGCTTCTCTCGATGCAGTACTGAAGCGAGAGATACTTCCCTATCTCGAGGCACTGCATAAAGAATGGTCTTTGCCTGTACTGTACGTTACCCACGCCATGGACGAAGTGACTCGGCTCGCAGACTACCTGGTCATTATGGACCACGGCCAGTCTGTGCAGCAGGGACCAGTGCAGCAAGTCCTCGCACGCACCGATCTACCTGTTCAATTGGGTGACGAAAGTTCCGTCGTGTTGAGCGGCAGGGTGGCAGAGCGTGATGCTCGCTGGGGTCTGGTCCGCGTAGAGTTGGCAAGTTGCTCACTCTGGCTTGCAGACGCCGGTGACGCTCTCGACTCGCAAGTGCGGTTAAGAATTATGGCACGGGATGTGAGCGTGACTCTCGAGGAGGGAAAGCAGTCGAGCATTCTTAACCGCTTACCGTGTCGCGTTGCCGCCGTGGCCGACTCCGACAATGAGGCTATGGCGTTGGTCAGTCTGCAGCTCTCGGACTGCGCAAGCAATGACTCTCTATTGGCGAGAGTCTCGAAAAAGTCTGTTTATGAACTGGAGCTGGCGGAGGGTCGGAAATGCTGGTCACAGATCAAGTCTGTTGCCGTTCTGCGGTAACCGTCCACTGATTAAACTCGGGATGCTCTGAATAGTACAGACAATTCTATGTGAGAGTCTGTAAGCCCTTGTCAGGCGCGCCGACTGCAAGCCAGAGGCATGTCTGCATGTTTTAGAGCATCCCCAAGGCAGTCTTGCTCCGGGCCTGTGTGCATTAACCGATCACGGCAAGGGGTTCACCAAAATTACGCTGGAAGCCTTGAAGAGTGCGCATACGCGCTGATCTTTTTTCAACGCCATCTCACTAACGCTGTGATTGGTCACCACCGCGCACAACGTCTTGCCTCCACCGAGTTCGAGGACAACTTCACTGTTAACCTCGCCAGTGTCGATTTTTTTAATCGTTCCGGAAATCTTGTTGCGTGCGCTGGTGCTGATTTCAATATGGGTGCTCAACATGACCCAGGATGCCTTGATCAGGGCCAAGGTTTTTTGACCCTTGACCAGCCCCAGTCTTTGAATGCTTTCGTTGGTCACGAGTGCGACCAGGTGCCTGTTTTCACCGAGCGATAACTCTACTTCGGAGTTGACGCCGCCGTGGGAGATGGAGGTAATCGTGCCCAGAAACTGATTCCTGGCGCTGGTCTGTATTTTTTCAGCCTGGAGTATAGGGGTCATGTCTCCCATATCAGCATTGGCGTCATCCAGGCTAGCGATTAACTGCAGCTGCCGTTGCTGAATGAGTTGAAAGCCGGCCAGCAGTCGCCTGCCGAGATCGGTGAGCTGAGTGCCGCCGCCGCTGCTGCCTCCCGCACTGCGCACAACGAGGGGCGTTGGCGATAAATTGTTCAAGCGATCAAGTCGGTCCCAGGCTGTCCTGTAGCTTATCCCCACAGCTCTGGCTGCCGCGCTGATGGAGCCGCTCTCGTCGATGGCCGCGAGCAGGCGCACCTGGGCCTCTGAGACGGGCCGCCGCTCACCAGTTTCCGGGGTAGTTCTTTTGATGCTCACCGGCGCCGGTTTTTGCTTGCTCATTTCAATGGGAAGCCGGGTTTCCCGGCCACTGTGACAGTTCCAGGAAGCAGACTATCCTGGTTTTGAGAATTCGCCGGATCGCTGTCAGTTGAGTCCAAACCAGGGTCGCAGACGCGTACCCAGACTGGAGCCGATAAAGGCCGCCAGAAACCATAGCCAGCCATGCAGACTGGTCGAAGAAATTCCCCCAAAATAGGCACCAATGTTACAGCCGTAGGCGATTCGCGCCCCGTATCCAAGAAGAATGCCACCAAGCAAGGCCGCTGCAATCGATTTCCAGGGGATTCTTAAGCTGGGCGCGAATTTCTGCGCCACGGAGGCGGCCACCAGCGCCCCAAGCATAATGCCGATATTCATCACCGAGGTCACGTCACTGAATATACTGCTATTCAGCGAGGCGGCCGCACCCGGGCGTTGCCAATAGGCCCATTGACTGACGTCGAAGCCGACACTGCCCAGGAATTTGGCGCCCCAGAGGGCAAAGGCGGACGTGACTCCCCAGGGTCTGCCCGCCAGTAACAGAGTGGCAATGTTGACTGCGGCCAGGGCCAGTGCTCCTAGCAGCAATGGCCAGGGTCCGTGTAAAAAGCGGTAGGGACCGTCTACCTCCCGATCAACGAGCACGTTACCGTGGCGCCTCTTCTCCCAGGCGACAGAAGCAACCCAGATAGAGGCAAAAACCAGCAGGCTGACACTAATCCCGCCCAGCACGCCCAGGCCCTGCGACAGCGCCACTGGTTGCAGCGTCGGTGCAGATTGCCAGATTTCCCAATGCCAGGAGCCGAGTACAGAACCGGCAATAAAGGCGATGAGAGTAATGAGCATCCGTGTATTGCCGCCCCCGGCAGTGAAAAGAGTCCCGGAAGCACAGCCGCCGCCAAGTTGCATGCCCAGGCCAAACATGAAAGCGCCCAGGATGACGCCAACACTCAGTGGAGCCACCGAACCCCGAAAGCTGCTGCCACCGATTTCACCCAGGGCGATTAGGGGGGTAAATACCAGTACGGTTATCCCCAACATGACCATCTGTGCCCGCAGTCCGGCGCCGCGGCCGCTGGCTACCACCTCTCTCCAGGCAGCAGTAAATCCAAACGCAGCGTGATACAGGCTGACTCCGGCAAACAGACCGACCAAAAATAGCGCCGCCTGGCGCCAGCCGAAGTAGATAGCCAGGTAGATCAAAAGCAGGGTGATCAGAACGTAGCCCAGTCTCGGGATAGACCGGAAATAGGGGCCAGGCGGGGCCTGATGCAACTGATCCTGTGGAATTGTCCGGGTAATGGGAGGCCCTCCTGGGTTTTTCCCTAAAACACGTGATCGCGCGGTGAGCGCTAGAGGCTTTCAATCATAATTCAACAGTCCGTGCCAGCGCTACTGCCTGGCGCAAACCAGTGCCTCCGGCCCGTCAGGGAACTGCGACCTAGCCGAGAGAGTGGCTAAATCCAGGGCCTTGTCACATTTAATCGGAGCAGTCTCGGGCGCTCGCGCCTGTCTCGACCCATGCGGAAGTTTGCGCTACTCTTTTTTCCAGTTACTCGTTAATGTCGTTGACTAGCTTAAGAGTCTCTGATTAGTGCAGACAAGCCTCTGCGCGAGGCCGTAAGTCCTTGGCTGCAAGGCGCAGCCCGCAGGGAAGAGCGGGCTCTTCTGCCAAGATAATGCTTGCGGCAGCCAAGCCTTTTCCGGGCTGCGGCAAGCGCCACCGGAAAACGACTGCGGATTCTGCCTTTACAAAGCTACTGCCCAATTGCCGGGAAAAATTTCGATGAGAAGGCACCCCTACCTGCACGAAAAACTGAATCTGCTTTACGCGCTGCGCGCCAATCCTGGAATCAGGTCGAACTCAGATCTGGCGCGAATACTCGGCGTTTCACGCCAGGCAGTGAGCTCCTGGTGTCGCGGCACTGCAACTGCTGCCGGTGACCGTCTACCAGATTCTCATTTGGATACAGTGGCCGATCTGTTTGCTATTGATTCGAGTTGGCTAAATCTGGGCATTCAGGATTTCGAAGACGCGGTGAAGGGCAGCTTGTTGCAGCAGAAGGCCAGCGCCAGAAAGACTCCCCATCAAATCTCGATCGCAGCTATGCCCTTGACCAGCCTGGCTATCCGCGGCCGGGACGAGGAGCTGAGCTGTCTGTACGAATGCTGGGATGATCCACGAATCAATGTGGTGGAGCTTCATGGCTTCGGTGGCATGGGCAAATCGGCGCTGGTCAATAAATGGTTGTCAGAGTTGAGCCATGATCGCTATAGAGGCGCTCAGCGCGTCTATGCATGGTCTTTTCACTGGCAGGGCCAATCCGGCCCGGCGCGTTCCGCGGGCGATTTCTTCATCGAACATGCGCTCGAATGGTTCGGCGACCCTGCTCCCCTTGCCGGCACACCCTGGGCGAAGGCCAATCGTCTGGCACGACTCATGCGGCAGGATAGAACACTTCTTGTACTTGATGGGCTGGAGGCTCTGCAGCAGCCGCCGGGCCCAAAGATCGGCGAGATAGATAATCCTGCGCTTAGCGCTCTGGTGCGAGAACTTGCAACCGAGAATAGCGGTTTGTGTGTCACCACATCCAGACTCAATGTGGCAGACCTGACGCCTTATAAAGATGGCCGAGTCAAAACAATGGCCATAACAGGGCTATCCGCCCCAGCGAGCGGGCAGCTTTTACGCGAATTGGGAGTGATCGGAGACCGGGAAAGTTTCGCTACCGCCGTTGGCCAATACGCGGGACATCCGCTCAGCCTGGTTTTACTGGGCGGTTACCTGAGTATTGCGTGTCAGGGCAAAATTCAAAATTTCAAAGAATTGCCTTCATTGCTGCAGGATAAACGACTGCGCAATCAGGTGCGAAACCTGATACAGATTTATGTGGACTGGTTCCAAGGTGGACCTGAGCTGGAGCTGTTGCTTCTGATCGCGCTGTTCGATCGAGCTATTGATCTGGGCACTCTGCGCCGACTGGCTGCAGAATTCAGTATACCGCATCTGACCGCGGAGCTCGGGAAGTTGACGGAGCCGGAATGGTACTACCCTTTGGAGCAGCTCAAGCAAGCCCAGCTCATTACAGTGCAATGGGAGTCCGAAGAACCCACTCTCGATTGTCATCCTTTAGTCCGTGATTCTCTGGAGCGCTATTTGGAGGCAGAACGCAACGACACCTGGCAGCAGGGCCACAAGCTCATCTTCCGCACTCTTCAACGCAACTGCGGACAAATACCGAAATCCCTCAGTGACATGGAGCCGCTGTTTCGCGCCGTCATTCACGGCACCCAGGCCGGTTGTTATCTGGAAGCTTTCCAACTTTATCACGAGCGTATCAAAGCGGGTCAGTTCTCCCTGTCCACGGAGGGCAATCACTATGTAGATCACAGATGCCTGCGGGCGTTTTTCGAGCGCCCCTGGGTACAGCCCCTCGACTGTCTGCCGGAAGAAGCGGGAGTTTTTCTTCTGAGCTCAGCGGCAACGAATCTAATCTACCTTGGGCGCATTGAAGAGGCGATAGTTCCCTCGCAACAAGCAATTGCCTGGTTTATCGCCCATGACCGCTGGATGGAGGCCGTAACCGCTGCCGCCCCTGTAGTTTCCATGTTGATCGTTGTGGGCAGGCTGAAGGAGGCCACCGCACTTATAGCCGAGCTGAGTCCAGCAATACGGAAAGCAGAAAAC
>JGI12109J20283_12120069_pt1 | contig 91704 bp, 73 predicted proteins | sample ElkSlonscriptome_12_FD_20283 | JGI IMG/M metagenome (IMG submission 20283) | reverse complement strand
AAAAAGGATGATTTCTTCCACCCTGCCGGAGGCGGTATCCTCTTTCAGGGAAGGAATCACGTAAGCCCGGTTATTTGAACGGTATTGCCCCATGACCAACCCGTTTCAGACAGTCTCTTAGATACACAACGTACACGATCCCTGATCCAGACGGGCATGTGGCCTCCGGCAGATGGTACGAGGCCGGAACAGTTCACACCGTGTAACTCCTGTAAATGACAGGAGTTACGCGGTAGACTCCAAACCAGGTGTCTACCTGGACAACCGGCCCGATTCGCCTCCGGCAGGGCGGAAGATTCCATTTTTTGTGCAAAAGCATATAAACGTCCCACGCTGCCGCAGGCGATTCTGGCATTCAGGTCTGGTACCAAGATGGAATCGGCAGCACCGCGTAACTCCTGTAAATGACAGGAGTTACGCGGTGGGCATACAAACCGGGCATTTGCTCAGACGAAGCGCCGACTCACCCGCAGCAGCATGGGACGTTTTCTGTCTTGGTCAGTTCCACCCTGATGGTATGGAGACCGACACATGCGCCGGAGGCTGGTTTCAATCCATTCACCATCTTCGGCCCATGCCCGGTATGGAGCACAAGCTACGGAAATATCCCGCAAATCTCCCCACATACCGGGATAGCTTTTCCCGACCCCATCGATTACACTAAGACCACGGGGAGGAGTAAACAGCAACTACCGATGGGGCAGGAACACCTGAAGAAACTCCTCCTGCCCTATCCCCGTTTTCCGCTACTGCGTGCATGTTCCTCAATCTCTCGTGTGGAATGCATCTTCCGAATTGACCGACACCATGTACTGATACCCGCTTCCCCCGACACACCTGCCGGAACGCCCATGATGCGACCTCATATCCGGATCGCATAGATCAAGACCTGATCCAAATTATACGGAATAATTAGCGCCAAAGGTATTGCGCTTTGCAATAGGGATATGGTAAACTATGCGCGTCAACCAACGTCACATGCTGCGAGGCCTGCATCAGAGATTCCCCGCTGATTTCGTGGTCACTCGACAGAACTTCACCGCTCGAAGGAATGTACGTTGTGAGCGCCGGAGCGAGATTGCCAGGCGTAGGCCCTGGCGGGCGGCTGTACGGGATGTCAATTTTGTCGTCGGGCGACCGCGCTGGATGCGCTATAAGCCCCTATCACTGCCGCGCGGAGCGCGGAGGAGAAGTATGATGCTGGTCAAGCTCTTTGTTGGTAACCTGCCCTGGAGTGTCGGCGATGCCGAACTCGAAGAGATCTTCAGCCCGCATGGCACAGTGCAGAGTGCCCGGGTCATTAGCGACCGTGAAACCGGCCGTTCGCGTGGTTTTGGCTTTGTGGAGATTGAAACTGATGATGTTGCCTCGGTGATTCGCGCAACGAACGACCAGGAAGTTGACGGTCGTAATCTGCGCGTGAATGAGGCTGAGGACCGCGAACGCAACGGTGGTCGTGGTGGTCGTGGTGGTGGTGGTGGTGGTCGCGGTGGCTTTGGGGGCGGCGGGGGCCGCGGGGGCGGCCGGCGCGATCGCTACTGATTGCTGGTGCGACACTGCATCAGGAGAAGCTGAACTTCCAGCAAACGCAACGCGGGGGCCATATGGCCCCCGCGTCGGATTCGGTCTGCCTGTTCTGCTACCGGGTCGCCGAAGGTTCCTTTCGGGGAGGAGGTGTCATCCGGGCCTGTAGATTGGCTGTGGAAACACGATTGACGTTCCAGACCAGGCCGATCTTCTCCAGCAGACGAATAATATAGGCCGAGAGATCGAACTGCCACCAACGCAGGCCATGCATCGCGGAACGCGGGAAGGCGTGATGATTGTTATGCCAGCCCTCGCCAAACGCCAGCAGGCCAACCAGCCACTGGTTGCGGCTCTGGTCCTTTGTTTCAAACATACGCTGCCCAAACGTATGGCAGACCGAGTTAACACTCCATGTAACATGGTGCGTCAGGAACACCCGCACCAATCCCCCCCAGAGCAACCCGCTCCAGCCTGCCAGCAGGAAGGGAACAACCAGCCCAAGTACCGCCCACAACAGAAAGGTATGGCTCATAAACATGACCATGCGATCCTTGAGCAGCCATTTGCCGTAAACCTCCGGTTCAGCTTCAAATCCATCCATAAACCAGCCAACATGGGCATGGAAAAATCCATGCAGCGGACTATGGGGATCATCCTCCTCATCAGCATTGGCGTGATGCTTAATGTGAGTCGCCGCCCAGATTAGCGCCGGTCCCTCAATCGCCATTGAGCCGAGCGCCAGGAAGATAAACCGGACAACCGGGTGGGCTTCGAAGCTGCGATGGGTCAGCATACGATGATAGCCAATCGTAATACCAATGGCGGTCAGGAAATACATCCCGCCCATAATAGCGAGGTCTTCCCATGTCACCAGACGCTGCCAGAGCAGCACGATGGCATACAGAGTAGCAACGAGCGGGGCAATGACAACGACCAGCAGAATAATTCGGTTGAAACGATTGAGCAACATGCAGAGTACACATCTTTCTGTTGGAAAGATCCGGCACCGTGTAACAAATAAGGGTGTAGGAACGCAGTCTGCCGTTACACCCCTGCGCTACTCACCATGCTCAGATCTTACGCGATACCATACAGGCAGTATAGCATATCCTGCGCTACCGTTAAGCACCACATTTGTCATGCACGTTGAATAAACCGCTGCGGAGCAATACGCATCCGGCGTTCAGGTCGGGCAGCAGACCGAAATTGGTTGCACGGCGTAACTCCTGTTATTGACAGGAGTTACGCCGTGCGCGTTCAAATCAGGCATTTGTCTGTATGAATGGCCCGATTCGCCTGCGGCAGCATGGTACTCTTTTGTCTTTTGCCCAAAGAATTTTCACTTCGTGAAAATTCTTTGGGCAAAAGACAGGAATCTTCCGCCCTGCCGGAGGCGAAATTTCCTTTTGGGTGAGCAACCGCGTAACTCCTGTTATTGACAGGAGTTACGCCGTGCGCGTTCAAATGGGCCGGTTGCTTCCGATAGCGGTGGATTTCGCCTGCGGCAGCGTGGTACGTTTTTGTCTTTTTCCGGAACATTTGGCACGTTGTGCCAAATGTTCCGGAAAAGAATGTCCCATTCCGCCCTGCCGGAGACGACATTCCCTTCCGGGTCAGTAACCGCGTAACTCCTGTTATTGACACACATTTGTACAACGTGCAAATGTGTGTAGAAAAGATCAAAAAGCACCATGCTGCCGTAGGCAAGTCTGACCTTCATCTGGTGAAACGCCCGATCGCCTCCCGTCCTCCCAAGCGGAAGCTATCTGCTATAATGCTCCCAGCACAATTATCGAACATCAGGTGAGGCACACTGTTATGGAACGCATCTACGTTGCCCTGGACGTTGAAACGACTGGCCTGGAAGCAGGCCTGGATGAGATTATAGAGGTTGCCGCTGTGAAATTTCGCGGGCACGAGGTGCTGGAAACATTTGCACAGCTTGTCAAACCGCGCCAGGCGCTGCCCCTCAAGATTACCCGGCTGACCGGCATTACCGCCGATGATCTGACCGCCGCCCCACGCTTTAACGCCATTGCGCCCGACTTTGTGCGCTTTGTGAAGAATTATCCGCTGGTCGGGCACTCGATTGGCTTCGATGTCACCATGCTGCGCGCGCAGGGGATGCGCTTTGCCCAGCCGGTCTACGATACGTTTGATATGGCAACGCTGCTGCTGCCCCAGGCACCGATCTATAAATTGAGCGCGCTGGCCGATCATCTCGGCGTTGAACATCCCGACGATCACCGCGCCCTGAATGATGCCGATGTCTGCCGTCAGGTCTTTCTGCACCTGCTCCAGCGGATCGAAACGCTGGACATGCATGAACTGGGGGAGATTACCCGTCTGATGGCCCGGACAGAGTGGGCGCTGCGCGATCTCTTCAACGAGGTTCAACGTGCCCGGATGCAAACAGTCTGGGATAGCGCGCAACAAACGCCGCCCCCGGAAGCGGCGGCCGGCCGGGATGAATTCGCTCCGACGGTTCAACCGGCAGCCGGCCGCATGCAGCAGGCAAAACCCGCACCACTCAAACCCACCGGCGACACGACGCTGCTAGAGCCGGATACCGTCACGGCCTTCTTTGCCGCCGATGGTATCCTGGGGCAGGCCTTCCCCGGCTATGAACAGCGCCCCCAACAGATAGACATGGCCCAGGCAGTCACCCGAACCTTTAATGCCGGCGAAACACTGATGGTTGAAGCCGGCACCGGCACCGGCAAGAGTATGGCCTATCTTGTCCCGGCGGCGCTCTTTGCGGCCCGGCGTGGCGAGCGGGTGGTTATCTCGACCAATACGATTAACCTGCAAGATCAGCTCTTCTACAAAGATATTCCCGATCTGCAACATATGCTGGCCCGGATGGACGACAAAGGGCCGGAGGCCGGAAGCAACGGCACTGGGGATACGGCCACCCACACGCCCGATACCGAGCCCCCATTTACCGCAGCCCTGCTCAAAGGGCGGGGCAACTATCTCTGCCTGCGCCGCTACAAGCGGTTGCGCCAGGAAGAGAACCTGCAACCGGATGAGATCCGCGCCCTGCTCAAGGTGCAACTCTGGCTGCCGACCACTACCAGCGGCGACCGCGCCGAACTCCTGCTGGTGGACCGTGAGCCGACAGCCTGGGGGCGTATGAATGTCACCGCCGAGACCTGTACCGGCCATCGCTGTCCTGATTTTCACGACTGCTTCTTCTTTAAGGCGCGCCGTCAGGCCGAGGCCGCGCATATGGTCGTGGTCAACCATGCCCTGCTGCTGTCCGACTTGGCGGCCCAGTCCAACGTCTTGCCACCCTACGATCATCTCATTATCGACGAGGCCCACAACCTGGAGGAAGTTGCCACCAATCAACTCAGCTTCCGGGTTGACCAGGCGGCCCTTGTCCAGTTTCTCGATAATCTCTACCAGAGCGGTGGCGTACAGACGGTCAGCGGGCTACTCTCCGAGTTGCCGGTGCATTTCCGCAACAGCACCGCTACCGACAGCCGGCGCGAGCAGGTGCAGACGATTGCCGATACCCTGCAACCGGATGTTACCCGCGCGCGCCAGGTTGTTTACGACTGCTTCAACCATCTGACCGGCTTCGTCAATCAGCAGGTTGAGCCAAACCACTACGACTCACGCCTGCGCCTGACACCGGGAGTGCGGCAAAAACCGGCCTGGGCCGAGGTTATGCAGGTCTGGGAGAACCTTAACCTGCTGCTGACCCGGATTAGCAGCGGACTGGGCCAACTACACACCCTGCTCCTCGACCTGCAAGAGGCGGATCTGCTGGAGTATGACGAACTCCTGCTGCGGGTCGAGTCGCTGCACCGTTTTGCTACCGATGTGCGGGTGCAGACCGGGCATATCATCTTTGGCACCGAGGCCGATAAATATGTCACCTGGTTGAGCCTTGATCGCGTCTATGATACGCTAACGCTGAATGCCGCGCCGCTGAGTGTAGCCGAGATCTTGCAAGCCCAACTGTTTGCGCAAAAACAGACCAATATTCTGGCATCGGCCACCATAACGGTGAACAACTCCTTCGAGTTTATGCAGGAACGCCTGGGGTTGGCGGAGGTTGAAGAACTGCAACTCGACTCACCGTTCGACTACGAGCAGCAGGCGCTGGTCTACATCCCCAGCGACATCGCCGAACCCAATCATCGCGGCTATCAGCAGATGGTTGAGGATGCGCTGATTTCCCTCTGCACCGCGACCGGCGGGCGGACGCTGGCGCTCTTTACGGCGAACAGCGTCCTCAAGCAGACCTACATCGGCATCCAGGATGCACTGGAGGAGCAGGAAATCGCGGTGCTGGGCCAGAGCATTGACGGCTCGCGGCGCACGCTGCTGGAACGCTTCAAGGAGTCGCCGCGTACGGTGCTGCTGGGGACCAGCAGTTTCTGGGAGGGTGTAGATGTAGTTGGGGATGCGCTATCGGTGCTGGTTATTACGAAGCTGCCCTTCAGTGTACCAAACGATCCGATTTTTGCAGCCCGCAGCGAGCAGTTCAAAGAGCCGTTTAACGAATATGCCGTACCCCAGAGCATTCTGCGCTTTAAGCAGGGCTTTGGCCGGCTAATCCGCAGTAAGGAAGATCGCGGCATTGTGGTGGTACTCGACAAACGCCTGCTGACCAAAAAGTATGGGCAAATCTTCCTGCACTCGCTACCCACCACGCGCGTGCGCCAGGGTCCGCTCAAGCAACTACCGCTCTTAGCGGCCCGGTTTCTGGTTTGATGCTGGGGGATTTGGGGATTAGCGATTGGCGATTGGCGATTGGCGTGTAGGTTACGCTTGCAACCATGTAACCCGGATATCATCACCTTTAGGGGCGGACAGTGCCAATGTTCGCATCTCCTTGCTGCGTTACGCGATGCTGTGTTTGACCGTGCTGCCGCAGGCGAAGCGGGCTTCTATCGGGTACAACGTCCCGTTTGGACACGTACCGCGTAACTCCTGTAAAAAAGCGAACAGCAGCAGAACCCGCGTGGATTGGGTTCTGCTGCTGTTCGCTTCGCCGAACACTGAATGTACCCGCTTAATCACGGAACCGCTCAAAAAAGTCACGCTGCTGCTCCTGCAGCGCCTGTTCAATCTCCAGGGAAGTGACATAACCTAACTCGTGCAACACCTCGCCAATATTTGCCTTGCGCCCCTGTCGCCGTAACGTTTCCTGCTGCTCCGCCGCCTGGGACAACTGGCTACGGCTTACAATCCCGCGCCGCAGCAGATACTCACCCAGTTGGGGCACACCGCTTCGACTCGGCGACTGATTCGCCCCGACTGCCTGCTCAACCACCTGCGTAAACCCGACCTGGAATGAAGCGCCGCCGAATGTCACCATATCCCCGGCCTGAATACGCCCCTGACTAGTAACTGGTTTACTGTTAACAAACACTGCCGCATTCGGATCAAGCGGTTTAACAAACCAGCGATCCAGCACCTGCCGGATCTCGGCATGGCGCGGATAGATGAGCCGATCTTTCAACACCAGGTCACATGCGGAACTACTCCCAACAATGTTTGTGCGACCAGTGAGGAGATCGCGCATACCTACGCGTGAGCCGCTAATACCTTGTAAGGTAAGTGCTTTCGTCATAATTTTCGATACTCCGAACGTCAAAAAATCTGCATATGATGCAGTCGGTACGAAATAATAGGTGTGTCAGATAACATCTGTTGCGGGGGCACCCAAAAAGGGGGTAACTTCTGTTGTAACATTCGCACGCATGGTTGTCAATATATCATTATGACAATTTTATAAAAATCTTGTTAGCCAACGTGCCTCCTGCTCTATCGCAATCCTTTCGCTATGCTTTGCGGCAACGATCACGGGATGCTATAATTTTCAGAGATAAGGAAATCGTCATTATCCTGACCCGGCATGCATGACAATGTCGTCATCTCTCGACTGCCGGTACCCGACTTATCCATACAGTAGTGAGTATTTTATGTCAACAACCGCAAGCGTTCAACGCGTCCGTATCTATCTGAGTGAACATGATGAATGGGGCGGACTACCCCTCTACCAGGTTATCCTTGATCGCCTCCGCCATACCGGAGCCACCGGCGCAACGGCTGTGCGTGGCCTGGCCGGGTTTGGCCCCAGCCATCTTACCCGCGCCACCGGCGTAATCGATGTCCATGCGCATTCCCCGGTAGTGATCGAGTGGATCGACCGGGTCGAGCGTGTTGCTTCCATTCTGCCCCAACTGGATGAACTCTTGCCCAGCGCCCTGACCACTATCGAAGATGTACAATTGTACCGGGCCGTTCTGCGGGGGCGCGGTCCCTTTGCCGGTGAGGATCGCGTCCGCGATTACATGCGGCCGACGCTCCGCACCCTGACTACTTCCGCCACCCTCAGGCAGGCACTTGTCATTTTGATGAACGAGGATCAGAGCACAATTCCCATCGTTGATGATCAGCGGCGGCTTGTGGGCACGCTCACCGGGCAGGATATTGTACGCCGCACCAGTCTGCGTCTGCCCCCCCAACTGTTGCGCCTGTTGCATGAAGCGGAGTACGCGGAACTGCTGGCACCGCTCGCTGATCACCCTATCACCGAGGTTATGAGCCACGATCCCCGCAGTATTTATGCCGGTGCGCCGATCCCGCAGGCGATGGTTCCGCTGATCGAGTGGAACTATGACCAGATCCCAGTGCTGGATGATCGGGGCGCACTGATTGGGTTGCTCGGTCAGGAGGAAGTACTCAGCGCCGCCGTTGCCCACGAACAGGCCGACAGCGACGAGATCCGGGACGCCGATCCACCCACGCCGGTCAGCCTGGTCATGCAGCACGCCGTTCCGCAGGTGGTAATCTCGGAACCCATGGCCGTCGCCTTGCAGCAACTGCTTACGCTGAATGATCATGTCCTGATGGTTGTAGATGCTGCCGGCCGCCTGCAGGGTCGGTTGAGCATTGCCGGTGTGCTGCGCCAACTTCAAGGGGATGAGCGAACTACGTTACTAACGGCGCTTCAGAGCAATAGCGCGGTTCATGCACAGATGCTGCCGGGGATGGATCGTGACTTCTACCCGCTGCTTGAGCGGGACATTCCGACCATCGCGCCTACGGAGACTATGCTGAATGCCACGCGCCTGATGCTGGCACAGCGGTTAGCGAGCATGCCGGTTGTGGACGCGGATGGGAAATTACTGGGGAAACTATCACAGGGAAGCCTGCTACGCGCACTGGCGCAGGCCAGTGAGTAAAGGCGGATAGCGCAGGAGAGGCGGATGCATCCGGTTGAACATAGGATTATTCGTGTTCATCCATATGCCCAAAACGCGCCACGATCCGCCCGATCAACGCCGTTGTGGAATGCCCGGAGAGGTATGGCAACAACACAACCTGCCCACCATACGCCTGCGCCACTCTGGCTTCCGGCAGGCGCATAGAGTCAACCACCTGGGCATTCTGCTCGGTACGCCCATAGTCACCACCTTTCACATACACCTCCGGTTGCAGGGTTTCGACCAGCGCTTCGGCAGTAGACTCGGAGAAAATGGTAACATAATCAACCCAGCGCAGCGCCGCCAGGAGATAGGCGCGATTCTCCTCAGAAACCAGCGGGCGCAACGAACCCTTCACCGCGCGAGCGGATGCATCGCTGTTAATGCCGATAACCAGCAGGTCACCCAGCATCCGCGCCTGTTCCAGATAGCGCACATGGCCGCTGTGCAGCAGATCGAATACACCATTCGTCAGCACGACCCGCACCCCATCACGCCGCCAGGTAGCGCGCAACGTTTGCAATGTATCCAGCGAAACAACACTCATAACTGATACCTTCATACCATAACGGCAGACGCGCACCAGACATGTGACAGTACTCCTGCCGAACCGGGTCGCGCGCCTGCCGTCGTCGCTCAAATGTCGATCATAGGACTACGTACGCCGGAACGGCGATGTTAATACATACACCGGCCCGACAACCACACCCAGCACCAGGCTGGCCGCGTAAAACACCGGTGCAACCGCCAGAAAATCCGGCCTGGCTGCAAGCATAACATTGCCCACCTGCGTGGCTTCATCCGCCGGTATCCCCAACGTCAACAGCGCAACAGCCAGCATGTAGAGCGTCGTCAGTGGGAATGTCATTTCACATCCCATAGCAATACCACGCACCCAGGCCCCTCGTGGTAGCCGTTCGCGCACACAGCGCACCAGCGCCGTCCCGGCCGCCACGATCATCGTCCACAAAAACCCGGCTAGAAAAATATTCCATGCCCGCTCCGGCGCGGCCCAGTAAAATGCGGAACCGGCGACTACTCCCAGGAGTGTGCTTATACCCAACCCGGCCAGATGAACGGCCGAGAGCCGCAATCCGCGACTCGCTCTGCGCACACTCATTTCCGACTCAAACGTTGCCATAGCAATGGCCCTTCCTAGCCTGACCTCCCGGCCAGAAACCATCTCCCAATATACGCTTCTATCGTACCATCATTTGCGGAACGTCTCAAATCTGTGCAACTGGGTTACAAGCCATGGAGAGTGATCCGGCAGATCTGCAGGAAGGTTGCACAAATAGCCCGGATATGGAGTGCAGCAGCATGCCTGAAGTCGAGCCTTCCGATCAGTGATGTCCGAATTAGGTTTCAACATTCATAAAGACCCGGCAAGTCCGGAACATATTCGAATTACCATTTCAACCTGCATCAAGCCACGCCTACAATCAAGCATGTCGGTAACAGTGTCCTAGTCCCAAATACCGTTCAAAGAAGCTCGCACAAAGGCGCAAAGGTCGCCAAGAACCGCATACACGTTGCCGCTTTGCGCGAGACAATCCGGCCGTACTTGAAAGGTATTGGTCCTAGTCCGGACGAGTATTCGGTTCCTGTCGGGTCAACTGCTCAGATTCTTCACGGGTGATAAACTCCCCCCCCGTGATTGTACGCTCTAACTCGCGCCGATTACAGTCAAAAACCAGTTCGGCCCGCATCAGGCGAAAGCAGCGATCATCCATAATCTCTTTGCTCAATCGGTAGCCCTCAACCAGATCATCACCATATTCAGCCAGCAGATCATTGCGCAGATTAATCCGTACATGTACCGGCGCACCGCAGTGCGAACAGCGCACATAGAGATGCAGCGCATCGTCTGCCGGACGACGAGCACCACCACCAAAGAGACGTCGTAGGAAATCCATGCCTCCCCCTTCCACGCCGGCCGGACATACGCAGTCCATCGGGGTGGGAACATCTATAAAAAGAACAACAAACAAAAGACCAAAAACAAATATGGTATTCGACAGCCATGCGCCAGGGGCGCTTTGTTCCGGGTTCCTTTGTTCTGGGTTTTCTATCTCACGGCCGGCCGGAGTGACCATGTCGGCAATCCGGCCGAGTCGGGCTAGAACCGGCGCATGCGCACCGGACACACTATGCAAGCGAGAATGCCATGATACTGGAATATCGCCATTGCCGCAAATGGCAATGATGGGTGGCATGGGGTGAATTGGAGTTGACCGGAAGGCCATTTTGAGTATACTAGAATATGCGCCTACTGCGGCAACCGGGGACAGCGCGGTATCCACCGTCGCGCCGCTGTCACCGATCACTGCCGAGGCGCGTTACCAGACGCGGGGCTGTAGCTCAGGTGGATAGAGCAGCAACCTTCTAAGTTGACGGTCGGGGGTTCGAGTCCCTCCAGCCCCGCCAGAGGCAAATTTGCAAATTCGAGAAACCCCGGTAGCAATAATACCCCCCCGAACCGTACAACCCCTTATGCAGAAGTGTCTGCATTCCGCCCGGGCATTTCGGTGTTTTACGCGACGGGCGTTCAAACCGAACATTTTCTCGATGAGTACAGCCACGCCTGTTGACACGTATGACACAATTACCATCAGCAATCGCTGTGGTAATCCCTGTGCATTACACATTCAGTATGACATTGAACCAGCGGACAGACCCGCTTACTCCATTGCGTTACAAGACTTACGCGGTGGGTATGCAACCTGGATATTTGACCAGGTGGAAGCCAGTCTCGCCTGCGAACACAGGGTATTTTTTGTCTTTTTTACCCTGCCGGAGGCAAAACTCCGTGCCAGGTCAACGACCACGTAACTCCTGTCACATAACACAAGTTACGCGGTTGGTTTCAAAGCAGGCATTTGCCGGGATGAATGGCCCGATTGATCTTCAGCAGGGCGAAATGGAGCCGGATTTTACCTGCACCTCCAACATGTATTTTTGCGATTCAAGCAAAGAGATACTTATGTGTTCCGCACACTCGGATGCACGACAATCCCCCAAACAGATAAGTGAAACCGGAGAAATGCCACGCGATAAGTACCACGCTTTCGCAGACGAATTCGGGCGTTATCAGGCTCAAACACCCGGTTTATAGATCCACCGCATAACTCCCGTAATCAGGTGATACAACCATAACCGTAACCCTAAAGGCAATACTTACCATGGAAGAAACCACTCGCCAGGAAAAAGAACGTAGCATCTGGGACCAGCAGGCCTCGGTGTATGAAGACCGGGTGCTCAAGATATATGGTAAGGCTTACGAACGCTCAATCCAGAAGACCCGCGCGGTCCTCACGCCGGAACAGCAGATCCTGGAGATTGGCTGCGGCACCGGGATCATCGCGCTCGGCATTGCCCCGCATGTGCAGCGTGTTATCGCCACTGACCTATCCCCGGAGATGATCGCGGTTGCCCAGAACAATGCCCGGCGTCTGGCGATACCCAACGTAGAGTTCCGCGTAAGCGACGGCTACGCGCTGCCGTTTGACGACGCGTCCTGCGATACGGTGCTGCTCTTCAACACCCTGCATATCGTCAAAGAGCCGGTGGCCCTACTGCGGGAGGCATACCGCCTGCTCAAACCGGGAGGGCACCTGGTCAGTGCAGTCGATTGCTATGCCGAGCCGGCCCCGCTCTCGACCCGGCTAATGCTGACCTTGCAAAAACTGCTTAACCTGGTAGGCATGATCCCGTTTGTCTGGTACTGCAAAAAGGCAGATATTCATGACCTGTTTGCAGAGCATGCCTTTGTGATTGAAGACACCGAGGTGCTGCATCCAGCGCCGGTGAACTATTACGTGCTGGCGCGGAAGGGTGGATAGAGAACAGAGAACAAAGAAGCACAGAACAGAGTGTGCTATACGCACTGTTATAGGACAACTGGCTGGTTTATTGTCCCTGGTTTGTCTGCTCTTCTGTGGGAAGTGGAAGGTGGGGAGGTGGGGGTTGGTTGGGTGATAGTTCTAAAAGGTTGTCTGAAAAGGGCTCTGCATGAACCAGAAGTCGGTATAGCACTGCTGACTTTCCGATTTCAACATGATCCATAAAGATGATGGCCTTCTCAGACAGGTTCTGATACGTTGCTGTTGTAGACATGTGAGCACCTTCTTTTAAAAAGAATTCGCAGGTGTAATGCCGGGCAGTTGTACGGGATTTCCAGAAAACTTGATTGAAAATACAAAGGTGTAATCCTCATTAAAACTGGTGTAGATGGTTGACACAGTCGAGTACGTATGATACAATAAACCTGTTTTAATAATTGGGAGAGCTGTTTGAAGTCCACATATGGCGATTCCGGTTGCCCTATGAATAATAGGCGACAAGTTGCGTGATCTCAGCTTCCCAATGTGTCATCTGATGACTTTGAATGCATGTATTTAGAACCAAAGCAGATCGACACCGCATTTAATTGTTGGTCGGCCACATGCTGACATCACTGCTAGAATCATAACTTCTCTTGCTCCATTCAGATGGCAATCACCCCGTTTGTTGATTCCCATGACATATGCTTGTTTCCATCCATAAGTGGAAAGCACCGCTACGTGGAGTGCGTGCGCTTTGCTATGGACTGTTCCTGTCGTATGCGTCTTTGTATCAGAGGGAGACACTGTATGTATGTTGAACCAAAGTTGAAATGGAACCTGTTCGGACTGGTCGCTCTGCTCGCTGTGCTGTTACCCCTGACTGCTCCTCCCACCCCAACCCAGGCGCAGGAGGAACAATGCTTTGAAGAAACTGGCTTGTGCGTCTCCGGGCGCATCTTGCAATACTGGCAGCAGAACGGCGGTCTGCCCGTCTTCGGCCTGCCTATCACCGAACAGCGTGAGGAAACCATCGGCGATTGGACCGGTCAGGTACAGTGGTTCGAACGCAACCGCCTCGAACTGCACCCCGCCAACGAGCCACCCTACAATGTTTTGCTGGGACGTTTGGGCGCAACATTTGTTGAACGGAACGGTGGTGCGCCCCGCGACGAACCCCGCGATGGCTGCCAGTATTTTGACCAGACTGGCTACAATGTGTGTGGCGACTTTCTGGCCTACTGGCAGGCAAATGGGTTGTCATTGGACGGACAGCCCGGCTTTTCCGCTGCGGAAAGCTTGGCCCTGTTTGGCTTGCCGCTGACAGGCGAGTTCGAGACGCAGCTCGCAGATGGCAGCACGTCCACGGTGCAATGGTTCGAGCGCGCCCGCTTCGAATTGCATCCCGAGAATGCGCCGCCCTACAATGTGCTGCTGACCCGGTTGGGCGTCGATGAACTGCGCGCACGTGGCGAAGACACCACCCCACAGCCACAGCCGGGCGAGCAGCCTGCCGAGGAGCCTGCGCCTGCTGACCCGCCCGCCGAGCCCGCGCCCGCTGACCCGCCCGCCGAGCCTGCGCCCACGGCGGGCGGGCAGATTGCCTTCAACTCCACTCGTACTGGAGATGGTGAATTCGGGTACATTTGTGTTATGAATACAGATGGCAGCAATGTAAGGTGCCTGCAAGAGGGCGCCATACCAGCGTGGTCGCCGGATGGCTCCCGTATTGCCTTCCAATCTGACTCTGATCGTGATGGCAACTGGGAACTCTATGTGATGAATGCGGATGGCAGCAATGTGACCCGCCTGACGAACAATCCTGGCTTTGATGGTAATGCTTCGTGGTCACCCGATGGGTCGCGCATCGTCTATCAATCTGCGCGTGAAAGCGAAGTCGAGTTTATTTACGTCATGAACAGTGACGGAAGTAACCAGACTCGACTCACTGATTTACCTGGATTTAACCCTGACTGGTCGCCCGATGGGTTGCGAATTGCCTTTGAGACATTCTCGTTTACGGGTCCAGAGCCTACCGGACAGGTTTGGGTGATGGACGCGAGTGGTGGTAATGAAACCCCGCTTACTGACGGTCCAGGCGAAAACTTTAGTCCGTCCTGGTCCCCCGATGGATCACGCATCGCTTACACATCTGTCAACGATGACGTTTTTCAAGTCTCGGTGATGAATGCGGATGGTAGCAATCAGACCCGCCTGACCACTGCCGGTGAGAACGCCTTTCCGGATTGGTCGCCTGATGGGTCGCAGATTGTCTTTCAGTCCGTACGGGACGGCAACAATGAAATCTATGTGATGAACGCGGATGGCAGCAACCAGACCCGCCTGACGAATGAGCCAGCATTCGATGGTGCTCCTGCCTGGGCACCGTAATCGAACACATCACTCCTGCCGGGGGGTACATCGGGTGCTCCCCGGCTTCTCCTATTTTTCAGGTATCAATCTCATCATCAGCTACACCAGGAGAAAATTTTGAAGAACCTTGCTCCATTGCGGTATCACATTATGACAATGAGCATCGCCTGCTTGCTTATCACAGCATTGATTATTCCTGGCTGGATCGGCCTGGATGGATCAACCAGCCAGCACGTACAGGCGCAGCAAAATGACCGTATCCTGCTCTCTGGCACCTGGCAGCGCACGGACGAGGCGCAAGCGCATTCCGGTGTGGTCGCCATGAGCACCACTCCCGGCGATACGATGACGCTGCATATCACGGGCGACAGCTTCACACTCTACCGGCGGATGGGACCAGATGGGGGCCGTATGGAAGTTGTAATCGACGGCGAATACCACGGTACTCTAGAGTTCCATTTCTTTGAAGAACGCTGGTCGGTGCCCGCCTATTTTGATAACCTGGGTGAGGGCACCCACACGCTGACCTTTACCGTGAGCACACGCAGTCATGAAGACTCAACAGGAACGCGGGTGGGCATCGAAGTGGTGGAAGAGCCCGGCCAACTGCTGCCCACGCCCGCACAGACGGCAGCAGTTGAACATGTAAACTCCTACCGTGAACGTATCGGACTGCCCCCGGTGCAAGACGCGGCAGCCCTGCGGGCGGCGGCACAGAACCATGCCGAGTTTTTTGTGACGGAATGGAGAGATGATTGCATCCCTGATTATCCCGCTTCACATTATGAGTGTCCTGAAACCGCACCGGGTTATACAGGCTACAGTCCTTCTGATCGGGCAAGGTATGCTGGCTATACCACCTATGCTGGAGAGAATCTTACGTTTATGGATGACCCATATGCCAGCGTGGATATCTGGATGGCAATGCCCTATCACCGCATGCCACTTATGTTCTACAACTTGGATGAACTAGGTTATGGAGCAGCAGCGGGTATACGGCTTGGTGGCGTGATGAAAATTCACCGTAACCTACTCCAGGCACCGAATGAGCGCGTTTTGTATACCTATCCAGTTGATAATCAAGGGGGTGTCCCAATTGCGTGGAATGGGGGCGAGAAACCAGACCCGCTGCCTGGAAAAACGTTCCCCGTTGGCTCGCTCATCAGCTTCTACATAGCACAGCCACTCACTGATGCCGACGTACCGACAGATACGTGGCACGTGGAAACCGCGTCCCTGAAAAACGAACAGGGCACTGATATAGCCATATATGTCTTGCATAAAAACAACGATCCAAACACAAGTGCTCCGGGTATTATCCACATCTTTCCGCAGTTACCCCTCGCCAGCGCCACAACCTACACCGCCCATGTCGCAGGGACTGACAGCCGGGGCGTCGCTTTCGACCATTCCTGGTCATTTACCACCGCAACGGCGCTCGAAGTCACCAGTATCCTTCCTGCTGTCGGTGCTACAGGCGGCGAAATACGATGGGCGCTCCCCACCTCGGATGTGATTACCGGGTGGGTCGAATATGGCCCAACCGAGAGCTATGGTCAGCAAGCAGCGCAGTACACCAGTTGGGAGGGCGGTGGGCAATTCTACTATGCGGCAACCCTGCTTGATCTGCAACCAGGCACTACCTACCACTATCGCATTGTCACGGAAGACGAGGAGGGCAATCGCGCCTCTACCGATGACCGACGCTTTACCACAAAACGCGACGTGCGCACTATTCGGGTACCGGAAGACAGTCCTGATCTCACGACTGCGACACAGGCAGCACTTCCTGGCGATACTATCACAATTGCAGCAGGAACGTATATCCTTTCTGAGCATCTTTGGTTTCGGCCAGGGGTACATCTGCGTGGCGCAGGGCAGGGTCAGACCATGCTGCATGCAGACCACGATGGCACGCTCATGACCCTGAACGCAGGAAGCCATCTCAGTGACCTGACCCTGATGGGCAATGGACAGAACACAGGTATCTGGGTGCCAGCCGGTGCTGCCCCCGTGATCCGCAATGTGCATATCACGGGATTTGACCGGGGTGCGATGGGCTATGGGAACCCCACCATTGTGCAAAGTCTCTTGACCGATAATCGTTATAACATTGCTATCTGGGTGGGGCAAGCGCGGATTATTAACAACACGATTATCGGCGGCGAGTATGGCATTGTACTGGGCACACCGGGAAACACAATACTCAATACCATCATTGCCCAGCAGAGTAAGTATGGCCTGCTCTTTCCAGATGATAGCGGGCTGACCAGCGGCCACAACAGCTTTTGGGGCAATGCACAGGATGCGCAGTGGGGCTATACCTGCGTCATTACACCGACTCCCATCTGCAATCTGGATCCTGATCTCTGGGAGCTGACTGACGCTCCCGGAACAGACAACATAACGGCAGACCCGCGCTTCACTGACCCGGCAGCAGGCGACTACACCCTTCAGCCGGACTCGCCGCTGCGCGATGCGGGCCACCCGGATGCACCCTATATCGATGCAGATGGCAATGCAACGGACATCGGCGCAACAGGCGCACCGCAGCTCGTGGCCGATCTGGTGCCGGAGATCCCTGAGCCGCCCGAACTGCCGACGCCAGAACCAGCAGAGATTTTGCTGCCGCCGGCAGAGGTAGAGCAGTTGCCAACCGTGTTTCTCCCCCTGGTCACGCGGTAGCTGACCAATGTGAGAGTCATAGATGCACAAGGCGAGGGCCAGGAGAAGGACGCATGCTTCTGGCCTTTCGGAAAGACGAACTAACAATCAAGGAGGTTTTATGCGTATTGGTTTGATGATGGGACGTACTTGTATTCTGGTGTTGCTCATGATTGTATGTTCAATAGCGGCACTGCCAGCGCAAGCCACTGTACTCAATCAGACTGGCAGCGAGTTTCGTATTAACACCGAAACCACAGGCGACCAGGGCAATCCTGGCGTAGCTGTCGATGCCAATGGTAACTTTGTTATCATCTGGGAAAGCACCGGGCAGGATGGCAGCGGCGAAGGAGTCTACGGACAGCGCTATGACAATACGGGTGCAACGATCGGGAATGCCTTTCAAGTCAACACTGAGACAGCCAATGATCAAGACGATCCGGTTGTAGCGATGGCCGCCAATGGCAATTTTGTTGTTATCTGGGAAAGTAGAGAGCAAGATGGCAGTGGCGAGGGCATTTATGGACAGCGCTATGCGGCGGATGGTACTACATTGGGCAGCGAGTTTCTGGTCAATACGACCACAGCAGCTTTCCAGCAGGATCCTGCCGTAGCAATGGATGCAACGGGCAATTTTGTGGTGGTCTGGGAAAGCAGCGGTCACGATGGTAATGGTAAGGGCATTGCGGCTCAACGCTATGCAGCAGACGGCACGGCCCAGGGTGGCGAGTTGCTTGTCAATACCGTAGTGATTGGCGATCAAGAAGAGCCTGACGCGGCGATGGATGCTAATGGCAATTTCGTGATCGTCTGGGAGAGTTTCGGTCAGGATGGCGATCTGTATGGACTGTACGGTCAGCGTTACGACGCGAACGGCACCGCTCAGGGAGCCGAATTTCCTGTTAACACTGAAACAGCAGGTGATCAAGTAGGGCCGTTTGTAGCAATGAATGCAGCAGGCGACTTTGTGATGGTCTGGAAAAGCGATGGGCAGGATGGCGACGGCTATGGCATCTATGGACAGCGTTATGATAGCACGGGCACTGCGGTTGGGAACGAATTCCGGGTCAATGGCGAAGTGGCGAGCGGTCAAGAAGACCCTGGGGTGACACTTGACGCAGCAGGTAACTTTTTCGTCGTCTGGGAGAGCGATGGACAGGATGGCGATGGCGATGGCATCTATGGCCGACGCTACGACAATACAGGTACACCAACAGCGGGTGAGTTCCGCATCAATACAACAACTGTAGATGATCAGGAAGACCCTGAAACGGTGCTCGACCCAGATGGTACCATCATCGTCGTCTGGGAAGGCTATGAGCAAGATGGCGATGGGGGCGGAGTTTACGGTAGTCGCTTTGCATTTGATGCCCCGGCCCTGAACATCAACTTCACCACAGGACAACCAGGTAGCTTTTTTACATTACGCGGCTTTAATTTTCCTTCTATTACAGAAATGGAAATATTAGCCAACGGTAGAATGCTGAATAATAGTATCAGTACTGACTCAAATGGTAACGTAGTGTTTATTCTCAACACAAGTGGTGCTGCTCCAGGCACATATACCATAGTTGTTCGAGCGCGTACTATGTTGGCACAAGATACTGAACAGCAAGTAATTCTGGTGTTAAGCGAGGATGAACCATTGCGTGCCCGCGAAACAATAGAGGGCGCTACTGAGGTGAAGCTCTCACAGGACATTTCTCCAGTTAATCAACGACTCTACCTTCCCCTCGTCCGCCGCTAGCTGCGAAACAGCACTGGGAAGCCGGTACTATTCGGCTTCCCAACTTCCCATGCACGCATACAAGGAGACACCATGCAGAAATACGGGATTATCGCAACCCTGCTGCTCATCGTAGGCAGTATCGCACTGGTTCAGCCCGCCCACGCCGAGAGCGAACCGAACGACACACTTGCCCAGGCCATACCAATTGGGATTGGCTATGACAATGGCGAAGTCGGCGCAACGCTGACGGAAGACGACGAAGACTACTACAGTTTCGAAGCAGTTGCCGACCGCACCTACGTCATCGAAACGTACAACATCGATGGCACGGACGACAGGGCGACTGGCCTCTGGCTCTACAACGCAAGCGAGACAGAAATTGCCAATGATCAGTATGGCAACAACGGCACAGGAAGCGCGAATACGCGTATTGTGTTCAGGCCAGCGAGCGATGGCACGTATTTTATTCGCGTGCGTCGCGCCTCGTTCCAAACCTGGACCGGCACCTATTCGCTGCGGGTGCTGCCCCGCTATGACGAGCCGGGTGCTGACTGGAACGCCGACAATGATGATGAGCCGAACGACACGTTCGCCATTGCCAACGAAATTGACATCGGCTTAAGCAATGCCCAGACGCACCAGATTTTCGACAACTCTAATCTGGTCAGTGCCAGCACTGACCAGGATTTCTATCACTTTGAGGCGGTGGCCGGGCGCACCTATGTTATCGAAACTTATAACATCGATGGCACCGGCAACAGGGCGACTGGTCTCTGGCTCTACAACGCGAGCGAGACCGAAATTGCCAATGATCAGTATGGCAACAACGGTACAGGGAACGTGAATGCGCGGATCATATTCAGTCCAACAAGCGATGGTACGTATTTCATTCGCGTGCGTCGCGCTTCGTTTGAAACCTGGACCGGCACCTATTCGCTGCGAGTGCTGCCCAGATTTGGCGAACCGGGGGTCGATCGACCGGCGAGCGGCGAACCAGATGATGTCATACCGCTGGCAAGTGCCATTGAAACGGGGGTAGCCGGAGCGCAGACTCACGCGATCTCGGCGAATGCGAATCGTGTGAGCAGGGGCGCTGATCGTGACTTCTATCGCTTTGATGCTGTTGCGGGTCGTGAATATGTCATCGAAACGGTGAATGTCGAAGAAGATACGGACAGCAATGGCACTGGTCTCTATCTCTACAACGAAGGCGGCAGCGAACTCGCCGACGATGAGTTTGGCAACAATGAAGAGGGGAGGCTAGATGCGCAGATTACCTTTACCTTCGCTAATTCAGGAACCTACTTTGTGATGGTTACTCGTGAGCGGTTCTCTTCGTGGAGTGGTTCCTATTCCATCCAGGTATGCGAAGAGCGTTGCACCGGACGCCTGTACCTTCCTCTCATCCGCCGTTAGTTTGGACATCGCAGCAGGAAGTTGGAGAAAGCCAGCTTCCTGCTTGCTTTTATAGGAAAAGCGATGGCCAACTTACTGGAATGGCCCTCCTGGACGATTGTGGACGTGCAGGAGGGCGCACACGATTATCACATCACCGCATACCGGAACGATCCTCCCGCTGCGTGTGTCTCCTGTGGGGCGGTGGGCGAGCTTCAGTTGTTTGGCAAGCGTGAGCATCCCTATCTTGACCTGCCGATGCGCGGAAAGCGCGTTGGCATTCACGCCGGCGTCTGCGCGGAAGAAGCGCCGTTCCTGATAGTCCGGGCTATCTCACCACAGCGATAGCAGCCAATGATAGATCATAAACCGAACGGGTAATGTGTCAAGCCGGACAACCCGGCACGCTGATCACCCTTGATGGCGGTCTTCAGACTGCGGCGCGGGCAGCCCAGGTCAACTTTGTGGAGGTGACACCATGAAGAGGTATACCTTCTCCGAAGCACGCCAGAACTTTGCCGCACTGCTTGAACAGGCATGTCGTGATGGTGCCGTACGTATCCGGCGGCGTGATGGGCAGAGTTTTGTGTTGACGCCTGAACCAGACAGTGTATCACCGCTGGATATTCCCGGCGTTACACCTGCTAACCCGATAACGCGCGACGATATTCTCCAGAGCATCCAGGAGGGTCGCCGGAGCTACGAGCAGTAGGGTGCATTCTATGCCAGGGGTACATCAAAAGGAATTCTGGAATGAGCAGACTGCTTCGGCGAACAGCGGTTCATCATGCAGTTTGACGTGGATGGCAATGTGGATTATCTTGTGAGTATCTATCCACATAGAGTCGTCCGAAGTATGGTAGTCACGGTGCCGTGTGTAGATGGAGATGTGCCATGAAGACGATCCAGATGACCATTGACGATGAGTTGCTGGCTGAAGTTGACCAGCTTACCAGCAGCTTGCAGATCACGCGTTCTGCATTCATTCGTTCTGCCCTCCAGCTTGCGCTACGCCATCATGCCATTCTGGAAAAAGAACAGCAACATGCCCAGGGCTATGCCCGGCATCCGGTTACCCCCGGTGAGTTTGACGCCTGGGATACTGAGCAGGTGTGGAGTGAACCATGAATCAGGGCGATGTGTACTGGTATACCTTTAAGGAACCTGATAAGCGGCGGCCCGTGGTCATCCTGACGCGTGACTCAGCAATCCCCTATTTGACGTCGCTGACGATTGCGCCGATCACAACTACTATCCGCTCCATTCCATCGGAGGTTGTGTTATCCGAAGCAGATGGGCTTGCAACTATATGTGCAGCCAACTGCGATAATCTTCAAACTGTTGCGAAAGCCAGGCTCGGTGCCTACATCACCCATCTTCCACCCGATAAGTTGCGTGAACTTCGGGAGGCGATTAGTTTTGCGCTGGGCTTCGATGCTTGGGAATAATTGTGTATATGCGCGACAGACATTCTGCCTGAGTAGGATTATGTACAAGAATGCAGTAGGGTGCATTCTATGCACCATTCTTCTACCGCATGCCCACCGATCGGTGGGTAATGGGGCAATGGCAACCTGTAGCAGTAGCAGAATGTTATTCCAGATCCAATTCATCGCGCACCAAAAGATCAACCGATACCCCAAAGAGATCAGCAAGCTTGATGATCATCTCAGTTGTAGGGTTCTTCTTGCCGGTCTCAATCTCGCTCACGTAGCTGTGCGAGGTAACCCCCAGCCCCAGGGCCAGTTCCTTCAAGGTCATCCCGCGCCGCTTGCGTAGCGTGCGGACTTTTTCTCCAAGTCGCTGCACGTCATTCACTCTGGCAATGCCAGTTGATATAGGTTACATTACAGCAAGACATACACATCTTCGCCCGCCACTTCCCATTAATCTGAGCAGCGCGGGACATTTATAGTACCGCGAGACGGCTGCTTCGGCAAGCGTCTGGCGGCAGCTATGTTGCCCCACTCCATACCCCAACCCCCTGGCACGCCCTGTGCAAAGAGGCTCGTAGCAAGCCCGGCTGTTGCGTGAGTGTGGATGCGCACAGCGTTACCCAATGGAGAAGAACGTATGGCTACGACCTCAACCGAAACCCGTCTCGGCATGGGCGCGACGCCGCATGAAGCGGGGACAACCTTTCGTGTCTGGGCACCGCATGCCGACCAGGTTGCCGTCGCGGGTGATTTTAACGACTGGTCGAAGACGGCCAACCCGCTCACCCGCGAAGATGCCGGCTACTGGGCCGTAGATCTCCCCGACGCGCGGGTAGGCCATGAGTATCGCTATGTGATTACCAATGGCGACCAGGAACTCTGGCGGATTGATCCGTATGCGCGCGGCGTGACCAGTGTTTCCGGCAATGCCGTGGTTGTCAATCCTGGTTATCAGTGGCGTGAGAGTCCCTTTGAGATGCCTGCCTGGAATAAACTGGTCTTGTACGAGTTGCACATCGGCACCTTCAATGATCCCCGGGGTGAGCAACCGGGTGACCTGGATGGCGTAATTGCCAAACTGCCCTATCTGCGGGATCTGGGGATTAACGCGATTCAGTTGATGCCGACGATGGAGTTTCCCGGTGATCTCTCCTGGGGCTACAACCCGTCGCATCCCTTTGCTATCGAGAATGCCTATGGCGGTACAGAGACGTTCAAAGAGTTTGTGCAGCAGGCGCATGAGCATGGCATTGCCGTGATCTTTGATGCTATCTACAACCACTTTGGGCCGTCTGAACTGGACCTCTGGCGGTTTGACGGCTGGGCCGAGGGTGACTGGGGTGGGATCTATTTTTACAACGACTGGCGCGCCGAGACGCCCTGGGGTAATACCCGCCCGGACTATGGCCGCCCCGAGGTCTGCCAGTATCTGCGCGACAATGCCATGTTCTGGCTGAAAGAGTACCAGGTTGATGGCCTGCGCTGGGACGGGACCGCGTTTATCCGCAATGCCAAGGGTAACGATAACGATCCCGATAACGATATTGCAGAGGGCCGGCAGTTGATGCAGTGGGTAAACGACGAGATTAACGCCGATCAGCCCTGGAAAATCAGTATCGCTGAGGATCTCAAGGACAACCCCTGGATCACCCGGGATACCGGCACGGGTGGAGCCGGGTTTGATGCGCAGTGGGACCGCACCTTTGCGCATACCATCCGCCAGATCGTGATCGCCTCCGATGATGCCGCCCGCGATATGGATACGGTTGCCGGTATGCTGACCAGCCGCTATGGCGATGATGCCTTTGCGCGAATTATCTTCACCGAGGCGCACGATAGTGTCTCGGAAGGACAGGCGCGCGTGCCGGAGGAGATCTGGCCGGGCAACGCAGGAAGCTGGTTCTCAAAGAAACGCTCGACGCTGGGCGCGCTGCTGGCCTTGACTGCTCCCGGCATCCCGATGATCTTTCAGGGCCAGGAGTTTCTGGAGGATGAGTGGTTCCGCGATACCGACCCGCTGGACTGGTCCCGCTGTGATACCTACCGGGGTATTCTCCAGCTCTACCGGGATACGATCCACCTGCGGCGCAACTGGTTCGATACGACGCGTGGCCTGTGTGGGCAGCATATTGAGGTCTACCATGTCAATAATGCCGACAAGTTGCTGGCGTTTCACCGCTGGGAGGCGGGCGGCCCGCGCGACAGTGTTGTGGTCGTGGCGAATCTGGCGAACCGGAGCTACACCGACTACACGCTGGGCTTTCCGGCGGCCGGGGCGTGGCAGGTACGCCTCAACAGCGACTGGGAGGGCTACGACGCCGAGTTTGGCAATACCCCCGGCTATGACATGGTCGCCTACGAAGGTTCACGCGACGGGCAGCCCTGCTATGGCGATATTGGGATTGGACCCTACAGCGTGCTGCTGCTGTCGCAGGATGCGGCGGAAGAGTGCTGAGGGATTGTTCAGTGCCTGGTACCAGCATCTACTGCTATTTCGCGTTTTTCGCTCATTTCGTGGCTTTCGTGGGCCAAACCTTCACCGCGTAACTTGCGTAATCAGAGAAAAGGTTGTCTTAAGCTGATCTGATTTGTCCCCAGGTATACTGGTTGATCAGCATTGCTCTTCGGTGAAGAGTAACCCGGTCGGGCTGACAACCACCTGATTGCGTCCGTCCATTTTGGCCTGGTATAGCGCTGCGTCGGCTCGCTGCACCAGCGCGTGGCCGGTGGTGCCATGCACCGGAAAAGCCGCAACGCCGAGCGAGATCGTAACCGCCGGCAGATCCTGATCCTGGTGGCGTACCTGCATCTGTGATGCTTCCCGCCGCAACTCTTCGGCGCGCATTATCGCGTTCGGAAGCGAAGCTTCCGGCAGGATGATCAGAAACTCTTCCCCGCCATAGCGACAAAGGATGTCCTCAGCACGAAAGAGCATGCGCAGCAATTCACTTACTGCCACCAGGAGCGTATCACCCGCCGGATGGCCGTAGGTATCGTTAAAGCGCTTGAAGTGATCAATATCAAACAGGATGATCCCAAGGGTTCGTCCGGTGCGACCGGCACGGCGGATTTCCCGGTTCAGCGCCTCGTCCATCATGCGCCGGTTGTACAACCCGGTCAGCGGGTCGCGCACAGCCTGCTGGTGCAACTGTTCGCGCAGCAGAATATTGGATAGCGCCAGGGAGACCTGCTCAGCCAGAGCGGTTCCCAGGCGTTGCTTCGCTGCGCAGTGTCGCGACCACTCCTCTTGCGGGTCATTCTCAGCCGGTGGTGCCAGTCGCAAATGCAGCACACCGCATACCTCATTCTGCACAAAAAACGGAATACAGAGATGTGGCCCGATCGGTTCCTGCTGCGTGTGGGTGCAGAAGAGATCGGTATCAGGGTTCTCTGCCAGATGCACCTTACCACAGGTCAGCGCCCAGCACATCTCCGGGTCGGTCACGGCGTGGGCGGCCGTCAACCCGCCCCAGCTTATGACCGGCTCCAGTTCAGGCCGGAGCGAACGCCGCGCACTCATCACCCCGGCGTCCTCCGGGAATAGCCGGTGCGCAAACCGGGCAATGACGGCAAAGGCTTCGGCAATAGTGTGGCAGCGCTGCAAAAACTCACTCAGTGTGCTGAGGGTGAGCAGTTCCTCGGTACGCTGCTCCAGTTCACGCGTGCGCTCCTCTACCTGTTGTTCCATGGTGTCGCGGGCCTGCCGCAGCTTCTGCTCCAGGGCGACGGTCTGGGTGATGTCGGTGAAGGCAAAGACAACGCTACTGATTGCGCCTTCGAGATTGGTCAGCGGCGCGCCACTGATCGAGAGCATAATCCGCTGACCGGCGGCGCGTTCCAGGGCCAGGCGACTGCCAAAGATCATTCGACCCGTCTGCATCACCTGCCGGAACGGCAGCGCCTCATCCGGCAGCGGTGTGCTATCAACATCGGTGATCTTCCAGACCGGATCATTGTAGGTGTGCCGCAGAATCTCATCCTGGGAGCGTCCCAGCAGATCGGCGGCGCGGGCATTGGCAAAGATGATCCGGCCCTGTTGATCAACCACGATAATGCCGTTCGGGTTGACCTCCATAATCTGGGAGAGCAGATGCTGTTCACACTGGAGCGCCCGTTCCGCATGTTTCTGTTCAGTAATGTTAACTCCGGTGACAACCAGATGGGTCAACTGGCCGGGGGGTTCCATGAGCACACTGGTCGTCACGGCAACCTGATGCTGTTGCCCGGTGCGGGTCACCCAGGTCTGCTGCTGTTGGAAGGGGAAGCGGGTAAGGTTGCCACGAGTCAGCATGGCCTGCACATGCTCCTGTTCATTCGGCGGTAGCAGGATATCCCAGAAGGTATGGCCGGCTAGCTCGTCGGTTGTATAGCCGGTCAGGTAGGCGCATGCCCGGTTACAGCGAACAATCCGTCCCTGGGGATCAAGCAGGATAATAAGCGCCTCGGTGCTGTCGAGCATGGCGGCCGCCAGGTGCGGTTTTTGAAATGGAATCCGGAGCGATGGTGTTGCCGTTATAGAAGTGGAGCGGCCCGGATCATGCTCTTTGTTGCGGATCTGGAATACCAACCAGAGCAGGAAGGGCAGAAAGATGAGCAGCACCAGTGGGGCCAGGAAACTCTGTCGAGTAGTGGGGGGCACACCCAACACTGCCGCAACCCGGACAACGGTTGTCCAGAGCAGCAGACTAATAAGCAGACCGGCAATGCCGAGAAGCACAACCCGCACCCACCATTTCGCCGGAAGTTGCGGTATAAACATAGGATCTACCTGATGGCTTGCAATGATGGTTAAACATTGGTTAAGAATACCATTTCCGGCTCTTGCCGGCAAGGCTACAGGCAGCGCAGAGATGTAGATAGTTCTGGGTAGATGTACGCTGCTTTACCTGGCGTACGCGCCGGATACATCCGGTGTGACATGGTTTGGATGGGAAGTCGGGGTATATTGTCTGGTCTTGGTTTAATCTGAATATACACTTGAATCGATGAGACACCCGGGCCAGGTTGCCGGCGTCAGGGGTATGGCAAGGAACACCACTGTTCCCCACGCTTGCAAACCACCCTCCTACCATCTGGTTTCCTGGACGGATGCCTCACCGTGTCTGTTGTCACCTACGCAGTCATTGTGAGCCAGGAGCGCCGTTGCTCCGTAGCGGTTATCGTTTCCTGCGTGCTCTCACTCTACATCAGATGTTGACCGGGGACAATCAGGGAAATTCCCTAAAAGGAGTGAGGAAATTACTGAGACCGGGGACAGGGGAGCGCAGCACGCTGCGCCTCTAACTTACACGCGTTACGCAGTGGAGCCTGTTCCGGCCCGCTGTCAGACCCAAACGCGAGTTTCGCCTGCGGCAGGCGAATCGGGCCGTTCATCCAGGCAATCACCTGGTTTGGATACCCACCGCGTAACTCCTGTAAGTTACAGGAGTTACGCGGTGCTGCCGGGTCCATCTTGGTACCACGCTGCCGGAGGCGAATCGGGCCGTTTGTCCAGGCAGACGCCTGCCAGGTCAACGACCGCGTAACTTCTGTAACTTACGCCGTAGCGACACGGTTCCGCCCGGCGGCTTTGGCTTTGTAGAGGGCCGCGTCTGCGGCGCGCAGTAACTCCTCAGTGTTGACGCCATGATCGGGGTAGACTGCCACTCCCAGCGAGAGCGTCACCGTGCCGAGCGACTGTTCACGATAGGTCACGGTCAACTGCCGGACGGCGGCGCGCAACTGCTCTGCCCGCTGAATAACTACTGTCAGGGGCGCATCCAGAATGATCAGCGCAAACTCTTCGCCGCCGTAGCGGCAGGCAATATCTTCGCCGCGCAACTGGGATTGCAGCAGGTTGCCCAATTCGCGCAAAATGGTATCCCCGGCTGCATGTCCAAACGTATCGTTAAAGCGCTTGAAATGATCCAGGTCGAGCATGATTACCCCCAGCGCCATGTTGTGCCGCGCGGCACGATGCAGTTCGCGCTCGAGCGACTCTTCCATGTAGCGTCGGTTGAACAAGCCCGTGAGCGGGTCACGGATCGCCTGATGACGGAGCGTCTCGCGCAGGCGGACATTTGCCAGCGCCAGGGAGAGATGTTCCGCCGTGGTGGTCGCCAGTTGCTGCGTGGCCTCAGTCAGCGCGCCCACTTCCCGACAGAGATGAAAAATACCTAACGTTTCGCCCTGCGCAATCATTGGGTAGCAGAGGGCGTTCTCAGGCAGGGGATCGGGCAGATGTAGACAGACCAACCCCGGCTGATCGCTATACGACAGGTGACGACGTCCGCGCCGCAATGACCAGCACTCGTGGGGCGCACACACCCGTGGGACGGACAGCGTTCCCCAGACGGCAATGGCTTCGGCCTGAGTGCGCGAGGCGCTGATGGTGTAGAGCGCGCCCGACAGATCGGGAAATAGCTGGGGAGCAACCTGGGCAATGACCGTGGCCGCCTCTGCTTCCGTGCGGCAGGTTTGCAGCAGATCACTCATTTCACTCAACAGGATCAGCTCGGCATTGGTCTGTTGCAGGGCAGCCTCGGCCCGCTTGCGCTCGGTGATATCGGTGATAATCGCAATAGATGCCTCGATTATGCCTTGATCATTGCGGATCGGTGTCACCGAAACATTTCCCCAGAAGATGCTGCCGTCTTTATGTACCAGCCGCTGCTCTGACCAGAAGTGGGCGGTTTCGCCGCGCTTGAATGCCTCAATCTGGGCCTGGTTGGTCAGGAGATCGTCGGGATGCACGATATCTCGATGGGTCAGCGCGCCGGCTTCGGCGGCAGTGTAGCCCAGCATGGCGATCCAACCCTGGTTGACCTCGAGAAAGTGGTCATCGGCACCTGCCAGCGCAATCCCGGCGGCGGCATTATCGAAGATCGCCCGGAGCCGCGCCCGACTCATCCGCAGCGCTTCCTCGGCCTGCTTACGCTCGGTCATATCGCGGCCGATACCCACCACCGATGTCACCTGTTCATTGCCGTCAAGCAGGGGCACCAGGATGGTTGAGTAGTCGCGCATCATGCCGTTGACCGGGAGAGGGCGCTCGACCTGGAGCGGTTGAGTTGTCCGGAACACCGTTTCCAGAAAATGCAGCGATAATCTGGCGGCATCGGTAGGAAAGAGGTCGCTCACATGGCGTCCGATAATTTCTTCCGAGGTCAACCCCACAGTCCGCGCTCCGGCCAAATTGACAAAAAGATAGTTTCCTGCCGGGTCAACCTGGAAGATCGTATCTTCGGACGACTCGACCAGCGCCCGGTAGCGCTGTTCATTTAACCTGAGCGCCTCTTCCATCTCTTTGCGTTCAGTAATATCTATAAATGTTATAAAGACGGCATAGGGCGCTGCCATCTCGCACTTGAAGAGTGGTTGTGCGTTAACGAGAATCCAGGCAAGGGTTTCATCCGGTTTGTAGATACCCATGACCACCTGGAAGCAGGGCTGCCCGGTGCGCAGCGTCACCATCGCCGGGTGCGCTTCACCGGGAAAAGGACGCCCATCGGGGTAAATGGCCTGCCGGCACGGGTCAACCGAGGTGCGTCCCTGCAACTGATCCCCGGTCAGTCCCAGAATTTCCTCAGCGCGCCGGTTCCACTCGCAAATAGTGCCGGCGGCATCCTGCAGCACAAACCCGTCGTGCATAGTCTCGATGATTGAGCGGTAACGTTCTTCCCCCGCCCGTAATGCCGCTTCCAACTGCTTGATCGGGCTGATATCCCGCCCGACGCCGACAATCCCGATGATATCGCCACTGTCATCACGCATCGGCGAGAGGGAGGTCTGAATAGTGGTTGATGGATCGCCAAATGACCATTCGTAGACCACATACTCCCCCCCTAGCGCGCGAGCATTCGCGGCTTCATGCAGGGCGACGGCGGCAGAATCGGGGCTGGTTTCGCGTGGCGTCTTGCCGATGAAGGCTTCCGGCGGCAGGCCGTAGCGCTCCAACCAGTGCCCAAATACACCGGTGTGACGCTGCTCATGGTCCAGCGTGAAGATAATATCGTCCATCGACTCCACCAGGGTGCGAAAGCGAGTCTCACTGGCTTGCAGAGTTGCCACCAGGTGCAACCGCTCCTGCTGCGCCTCCTCCAGTTGCTGAACAGTTGCCGCCAACCGCTCGCGCTCGCGTGCCAGTTGCTCCGTACGCTGCTCCAGATCGGTGACATCACGCCCCAGCAGCAGGGTACCCAGCGTTTTACCCCGCCGGTTCACAACATCCGTCCGATTAATGATAACGCTGCGCCCGGTAAGCCGGAAGCGCCGGCTACTACTGCCGGTTTGGGAGTAATCCGAAACCGGCATGGTTCCTTCCGAATCAACAACGCTGGTGAGCGACTGCCCCAGGGTGATACCCAGCGTGCCGGCGGCGGGGTTGGCATAGACTACCTGGTTATCGGGGTCGAGAACAGCAACGACATCGTTCGTCGCTTGTAGCACCAGATCGAGAGCGGCTCGCGTGGGGGTGAGCAGGGGCGTGCGCAGCACAATATACCCCAGCGTCACCATAATCGGCAGTGTCGTTAGCGTATGCGTAATCCCACTCAGAAAGGGCGAACTGACGGAAATTAGACTGATCGCCATTGCGACGACAATCGACCCGAAGAGCAGGCTAATCGCAAACCGGAACTGCCGCTCTCGCACGAAGGCGAAGAGCAAGATGCCCAGCAGCACCAGCAATCCCACCGCTGATGAGGCCAGCAAAATGTCGGCATAGGGCGCAACTGGCTGAAACCGGTAAACTCCCGCCTCGTCCAGGTAGACGCCGGCAACAAACCAGTCCGCTCCGCCAATCAGGTCAATCGTAATGAGAATGAATGTGGTGATATAGGGCAATACAATCAGACGGATGGGGCGTGCGCCGGTCCACCACTGGGGCGCAAACAGGGCACTGGTCAGCAACATAAGCGCGGTGATCAGCACCACCAGGGCCAGTAGCGACATACTTGCCAGCACATACCCAGTCGCCGGGTCATCAATCGATGGGCGCACACTGGTGAGGATATTCATCAGGATCAGGGTTGCAACAACAATGACAAAGATCCGGGAGGAGCGGTAGTCCCAGGCGTGGAGTGCAACAAAGGTTGCCAGTGCAGTCAAGACAATAACAATCAGGTCGGTTCCCAACAACGTCGTCATGCAATGTCCTCTTTCCAGCGGAGAGTCAGACTGTCGGCCCACGGTCAGGTGGTGTCAAACGAGGAAGTAGTACACATTCAAAGCACGACCAGACGTGGGGCGACGCGACTGATCGGCATGACGACTGACAAAATGGAGTCAGTCAGTAGATCATAAGCTGTATCAGGTGTAGTTTATCACATGATGCGGCTTGACGGTTATGACGGGTAGGGGTTTCAGGTTAGATTTCAGATTTCGGATTTCGGAACCCGTTTCATGTTTTGCGTGTATGCGGTATAATAGAGCAAATGCCGGAGTGGCGGAATGGCAGACGCTGCGGTCTTAAAAACCGTTGGGGGCAACCCCGTACGGGTTCGAGTCCCGTCTCCGGCACCAGCATTGGAAAGCCATAAAACGCCACAACCGCGGACAAAGGCACAACTGCGTAACGCGTGTTCATTAATACGCATTACCTGGTGCCGCCGGTATCCGGCCTGGTGCCAGACCTGAAGGCCGACTGCCCTTCCAGGTCCGACACCGCGTGTCGCGTGTTCATTGAGCAAACGTAGTTTCACCCCGACAGATCAACGAAGACCGGCACTTCAGGTGCCGGTCTTTTGCTCTATCAAAATAATAACATGGAGAAATTATTAAAAATCCGATATAACAGTTACAACTTTTTGCTCTAGAAAAACCCGTACATTTGTCCCTGGATTGATGGTACAATGGAGTATCAGGCAACAAATACAACCCGAACCACACCGCGCGCATTCGCCATACCCTCAAAGGCCGGGTTTTGGGGGGTGCTATGCACAATCAATCAGCAAAACTTATTGAAGAAGCCTGGGTGCTGGCTTTTCGGCTGGCCTGGGCCGCCGCTGTCGCCTCAGGTAGGCGCTATGAGCGCCTGATGTACGCCATGGTCATGCGTTACGGCGCTGGCTGCGGCGCAAACGACGGTTTGGGCATAACCCGGACAAACCGCGCCAGGGACACGCTACAGGCGGGGGAGCAAACAGAACATTGCAGAAATACAGCACGGAGTAAGTTCGTCAAAAAAACCGGAACACCCGCAGAATTTGCATACGCACCGTAGTATGCAAAAATACTCACGGTGCGCATATCGGCTGGTGTTCCGGCACATAACTCAATGAGGTTAAACGTAAACAAGAATGGCGGCAGACGATTACCGCTGCTTCTCAACCTCGGGGGCGTTGATGCTGGTGGATGTTTTCGTGTCCTGGTGCGTCGTCTCAAAAGTGGTTTCCTCCTTGCCGGCCTCGGCCGGGGCAACGATGCTGGAGGGCGTATCGCTGGACTGCGTCGTCGTCGTGAAGTCCATGTCCGACTGCCCGCGCCGCTCATGCCGGCCGCCGTTTGTCTCCTCATGTGTCCGCGCATGCTGTGGCGCTGCTCCCGCCTCATAGCGCCGCTCCTGCTCGTGCCGGGCGCGGTCAAACTCATCCGCAAACTGTGGCAGATTCTCCTGGAGCATGCTGCGCAACGTATTGGTTGCCGTTGAAATGGCCGCTCGCCGCAGTGCTTCGATTTCACCGCCGAACTGCTCCTGCATTGTGGACCGGACGCCTGAACCGGAGCGGCGTTCCCGATCGCCGTAATACTCCCGGTGGGCTCGCTCCCGCGATGGTTCCTGTCCCTGGGAGGGATGATACTCCTGGTGTGCCCGTTCACCATTACTTTCGGACGGGCCATACCCCCGGCGCATTTCGGCCGGCGTGGGGTTTTGGGTATAGTAACTGGTTTCATCCAGGTAGCGATAGCTCTGACGAGGACGCTCGTAGTAGTCATCGCGGTCATAGCCCCGGCGGTGGGCCGCATACTCATAGTCGTAGTCGTAATGACCGCCCCGACTCTCGGAGCCGGTTATACTGCCAAGTACAAAACCCGCCAGCACCGACGCGCCGAGCATCGTCCAGGGGCGTTCATTCACCATCCGCTGAACGTTAACCTTCTCTTTCACCTGCTCAACTTTTTCGTAGGCCGACTCTTTGACATCGTCAACGGTATCGTACACCTGCGACTCAATCTGCTCCATCTTGTCGGTCATTGACCCACGGGTCTCGTCTATTTCTTGCCGGATGGACTCTGTTCTCTGATCCATTCTGCATCCTTTCTTACACTATCAATCGTCTCATGGGGCGTCGGGTCCAGTTGCTGGAGCCGCGAGCGACCGACCAGCAACATAATCGCCCCGATAATTGCCATAACAACGCCAACAATCAGGAAAGAAAGCCAGACGTCGATATCAAATACTTCGGGGAGCAAAAATGCAACTGCAAACAACAGAAACAGCCCCCCAAGTGCAGCGACGGCAGCACCACCAGCGATTGAAATAGCACCCTGGAGCCCTTTCTTGACCTCAACCCGAACTTCATGTTTCGCCAGATCTACCTCTTTGCGAAACAGGTGCTGGGCATCGGCCACCATCTCACCCAGGATGTGCGCAACCGATTGACCACTCTCAGCTAACTCTGGTCTGTGGCTACCATGGTCGGTATGTTGCGCTGCATCAACCTCATACTCCCGTACCGCATGTTCGCGGACTACAGCCGCGTCTTTCCCTTCACTCATCATCTTACCTCCTACCGCTGCGGAACGCCTTCCCTAACAGAAAGCCGACGCCCGCGCCTACCAGCAGTGACTCTACCGGATGCCGGCGAATCGTCGTCTCCAGATCACCCCGAACCGTATCCGGGTTCGAATGACGCAGATAATCACCACCCCGATCAAGCGCATCGGCCGCACGGTACGCTGCCGTACCCGCCTGACCTTGCGGAGCACGTTCGCGCAAGCGCTGGGCCATACTCTCCATCTGCTCACCCGTCGAGGTCATGGTTGAGTCGGCCCGATCTTTTGTTTCGCCATGCTTCGCCTTGACCGTCGCCTTGACCTCATTACTGTCTGTCTCACGGAGGCGGGCAGCAACATCATGGGCTTTGTCGGCGGCCTGATGCGCCGCATTACTCACCTTGGCGGCCATATCATCTGCCTTGTGACTTGCCTGCCCCGCCACCTGATGTGCGGTGGCGCTCACCCGGCCGGTCGTCTCGTCGGCCTTCTGGCCGGCCTTGTCGGCTGTCTGATGCCCGGCGGCGCTAATACGATCCGCCGTCCGGTCAGCCTGCGCCGCTGATTGATCAGCCGCGCGCTCGATCCGCTCGGCAGCACTGGTCGTCTTCTCGTCATACTGGTGCTCCGGATCCTGGCGCGCACGCTCACCGGCCTCAATAATCCGATTGACCTTCTCCTCAGTTGACGGCTGCCCGGTCTTACGTCCGCGTTCACGTTCAGTCATTATGGGCTCCTTTCATTCTGCACAAAATTTTGCACACTTTCTCTGGATCTAAATGTAATATAGCAAAATGTGTGCCGGCTATGAACCAGATTCATGATTTTATCAAGATAGTGGAAAAAAAGAGGAGAAAGACCAGGCTATTCGCATAATGCAGCCTGGCCTTGCACCCACTTCAACCACGCAGATCTGGTATTTCCTTATCGAACGTTGCGATGACTCCAAGCTTTTTGCGTATCCTTCACCGCCCGCTTCCCAACCGCCGGATCAGTGTCCTCAATTTCATGAGCCACGACGAGTGGGACGACTTCGCTGATCTCCACAATCAGCGGTGTCACCTGCTTAAGATAGCCGACCGCGAGTTCCGCAGACTGGGGATGTTTGAGTGCCTGGCCGGTCGTATGGAGCATGGTGTAACTGATGGCCGACAGGCTCATCGCGGTGTAGGTGTCGCGCAGCATCTTGGAGACGGTATCGGTGCGAATCTTGTCATAGGTACCGGCAGCAAGCCCGGCAACCGCCGAAACTGCTTTCTTCACCGGCGAGGTTGAGTCGCCCCCCAGGTTCGACAGAAGTTGCTCAAGTCCGGGGATGTGCCCCTTGAGGGTACTCTGGATCTTGGTCAGCACCTGCTGCGTCTCCGGGTAGTTGCTGGTGCGCTTATCCTCGATCTGGCGATCAACCGCATCAAGAATATGTTTGTCAAGCGAAATCATATCACTGACATACTGCTGGAGTGTTTCTTGTGGGTTTCCCATGGATTACTCCACTTCTAGACACGCATTCATTGCGTGTATGAAATACTTTGTATACATCGACAAGCGATAACCTTTCTTCGCTTCATGTGTCATCAAGCAAGAAGTGTGCCGGCCTTACCCACCAAGCGAAAAAATGACAATGATGATCACAAGCAAGGCCACAAAGCCGACAATGCCCACAATCGGCAGCCAGGAAGCATAAGGGCTGCGCGGACGTTCATACACTTTAGCATTCGACGGCCCGGTGGATTCTGCTTCGGCTGCATGATTAGTCTGAGTATTCTCCTGATCAGTCATATAAACCTCTCTTCTGAATAACACGAGTTACGCGGTTGCCCACCCAAAAGAAAAAACGTACCATGCTGCCGGAGGCGAATCGGGCCAGTTGTCTAGGCAGACGCCTGGGTTTGGAACCGACCGCGTAACTCCTGTGAATAACAGAACTTACGCGGTCGGTTCATCAAACCGGGCGTTTCACCCGGTGAACGGCAGAATCGCCTGCGGCAGCATGGTTCTGGTTTTACCTTTGTCACAAACAATTTACACTTTGTGCAAATTGTTTGTGACAAAGACAGGAATCTTCCGCCCTGCCGGAGGCGAATGTTCCTTTCGGGTTCGTAACCGCGTAACTCGTGTGAATAACACGACATACGTATAAACTATTTTGCTTTCCAATTCCCAGTCTGCTCGTCCTTCTCATACTTCTGCTTGACAGCGGCCCAGGCAACCCGGTGCGCGCGGGACTCGTCCTGGTTGTACTCGTCCCAGGCACTGTTAAACGCCGACTGGTAGATCTCCTGCGCATGTTTGGGCAGATGATCCCGCACACTATCGGGCAGATCATGAATGTCTTGATATGGCATCTTTACGCTCCTTTCGATTTTTTGCACCATACCGCAGGGCGATCAACGCGCCCGCGAGGAATCCAAACAGGGCTGATCGTTGCTGTGGTGAGCGTGGCTGCGGTGGCCGGGTCACGGTCAGGCGCGAGTTATCCAGGTAATCGGTCTGGGCAAGTAGCGTTGCGAGCTGTTCCTGATCACGCGCGGCCGTCTCGACCTGGTGCCCACGGGGAATACCCTGCCGCGCCCGGGACCGTTCAGTCATTGGCACGGCATCCTCGTCCGGCACAATCTGCGAGCCATAGTGCCGTGCATAAACCTGGGTAAACTCCGCGCCAAAGAAGAGAATCAACCCGGAGTAATAGATCCAGACCAGCAGAATGGCAAGCGAGCCCGCCGCACCATACACCGATCCCACACTGCTACTACCGATATACTGACTTAGTAAATACTTACCGATGGTAAACAGCAGCGCCGTCATCGCCGCACCGATCCAGACATCTTTCCAGGAAATCTGCACATCCGGCAGGATCTTGTAGATCATGGCAAAGAGCAGCGTAATGATCCCAAACGAGATTGCAAAATTAACAATGGTCCAGAGGAAATCAGCACCGGGGAGCAGATCACTCATGTAGGTGTTTAGCGCACTCACTGCCGCACTAATGACGAGCGAAACCAGCAGCAAGAAGCCAATGCCCAGAACCATCGTCATCGCGGTGACACGCTTCTTGGCAGTCGCCTTCAGGCCGCTCCCCGGTTTAGGCTGCACTTCCCAGACGGTATTAAGCGCATCCTGCAGTTGCGCAAACACACCCGATGCACCAAAGAGCAGCGCAACAACACCGATGATCGTGGCGATGATCCCGGCACCGGTATTACCCGCTTGCGCAATCGCGGTCTGAATCATATCGGCAGCGGATGGTCCTACCAGACTACTCATCTGATCGCTAATTTCGCCTTTGGCCGCCTGGTCGCCAAACACAAACCCGGCCACCGAGACGACAATGACCAGCAGCGGAGCCAGCGAGAGCATGGTGTAGTAGGCCAGCGCTGCTGCCAGGCGATTGGCTTTATCATCGCGCCACTCGGCAAATGCCTCTTTGAAGAGACGAAAGAACTTTTTCATCACATCACCTCCTATTAAACTATTAAATGACACGAGTTACGCGGTGCAGGCGAAGCCGGTCGTTATCGGGCACAAGCGCCCAGATGGTACATTTTTAAGAGCGTACATAGCTGGTTTGCACGTTCACCACGTACCTTGTGTAAAGCACAGAGAACCGAGGAACAGAGAACACAGCTCGCCTGGCGCATGGCTATCGAACAGCGTGCTCGTTCTTTGTCCTGTTTCAACAGACTAGCGTTTTTTTGAGCGGCGCTTGATGCCGACAAACAACCCGGCCAGAAAGCCGATGAGCGTCGCACGGCGCTCGGGGATGGACGGCGGAACCGGTGGCGGCGCTGGTTCCTCGGTCGCACACGCCTGATCCCGCGCCGCCTGCTGCACTTCTGCAAAGCGGGGAATGCCCTGCTGCGCCCGCATCTGCGCAGTCAGGGGTACAGCCCATGCAGCCGGTTCGATGCGGGTGCCATACCTGCGTGAATAGACCTGGGTAAACTCCGCGCCCAGGAAGAGAATCAACCCGGAGTAGTAAACCCAGATAAGAATAACCGCCAGCGAACCGGCCGCACCATAGATCGAGCCAATGCCGCTCTGCCCCAGGTAGAGCCCAATTAGCGATTTACCGATTGTGAACAGAATGGCCGTAACGATTGCACCAATCCAGACATCACCCCAGACGATATGCACATCCGGCAAGAGCTTAAAGATCATCGCAAAGAGCAGCGTGGTAATCCCAAAGGAAATACCGATATTGGCAAATCGCCAGGCAAAATCGAGACCCGGAAGCGCTTCGCTCGCATATTCTTGTAGTCCATTTAAAATAGCGCTTATGACCAGCGATACCAGCAACAAAAAGCCAATCCCCAGCACCATAGTAAATGCCGTAAATCGCTGTTGAACGATTGTCTGAATGGGACGACCCGGCTCCGGTTGCACATCCCAGATCGTGTTAAGCGCATCCTGGAGTTGGGCAAACACCGCCGTTGCGCCAAAGAGCAACGTTAATAGACCAATAATGCCGGCAAGCGTAATCGCCCCCCGTTGACTCGCGTTTTTGAGGGCAGTCTCAATTAATAATGCGCCACTCGCACCTGCCAGATCCTCAAACTGGGCACTGATTGCGCCGCGCGCCGCATCCTCGCCAAACACCGCTCCGGCGACGGCAACAGCAACGACCAGTAGCGGCGCAAGCGAAAAGATCGTGTAGAACGCCAGGGCCGCAGCCAGACGCGGCGCTTTGTCTTCTATCCACTGCGCCATCGTCTGTTTGAGAATTTCAAAGAAGATGTGCATCCGGCTACCTCGCTTGGGTCATCGTTAATTATCGTCAAGACATTTACTTCCGGGGGCGAACAGGGCAATCAGGCAGCGGCGCATCTCTGGCATGTTCCGGTGGTAACTACAACTGCTGCTTGCGCGACTCTGCATCGTCCGCGTCTTGCTTCTCCGTATCAACTGCCATCTCTGCATCAACGGCGCGCCCGGTATCGGGATTAATCGGTGTGCCGGTTGCCGTTGCGCCGGCTTCCTGGGCCACGCCCACCGCCTTACTTACCGCTGCCCGGGTGGCCTCGCTCGCGGTGGCGACCTCTTCTTCCTCAGAAGTAGGATGCTCGGTCTCTTCCGAACGCTCCCCAACTGCATCGCCCGCCGCGCCAACACCTGCGCCGATGGCGGCACCCGTAACACCGCCGACAACCGCGCCGACCGGACCTCCAACCGACCCGATTGCGGCCCCGGCCCCGATACCCGAAGCAGTTCCAATCAGAGTACCTGCCTTGCTGCTCTGCTCCCAGGCATTACCGGCTGTTGGTTCGGTTGGCGTCTCCGTGCTCTGCCGGCCCGCTTTACGCCACTGCTCGGCCTGCTCTTCAACATCAAGCGCGCCATGCTGCTGCATAAGCGCCTCAACCTGTGGCACTGTGGGCTCCTCCACCTTGATTGCCACCAGGGTTGCGCCGCGCCGCAATCCTTCCGTATAAACCGCAGCTTTATCTTCCGACACGCCCGCGCCGATGAAGGCTCCCATCAGGCCGCCAACCGCCGCCCCCAGCCCGGCCCCGGCTGCGGTGGTTGCCAGCGCCGTCGCAATTGCCATTCCCAACGGCCCACTAACCACAGCGGCTCCCAGACCGGCGAGGACAAACGTATCCACGCCGACCAGCAACCCCATTGAGCCACCAACCAGACTACCGCCGACTGCGCCCGACTTTGCCCCTTGTGAACGCCCAAACTCACTCTCCGGCGGCACTGTGGCCGACTCTTGCGACGCTTCGCGGGCAATCATGCTGATATCTTCACGCGGATAGCCCTGGTCGAGTAGATCCTGCACGGTTTCCTGGGCTGCCGTCGTGGTCTGAAACATTCCAATGATGGTTGTCGGCATCGTGTATCCTCCTATCTCTTTCCGGCAATACAGCTTGAGTAAGCTGACACCAGCATCTCTACAGGAAAATATTGGCAAGATCGTTGCCGGCGTTCCGGTACACGCATTACGCGGTTGACGTTCAAACCGGATGTTTGATTAGATGGAAGCCGGTCTCGTCTGCGGCAGGTTGAGTACAACATAACGCCGAACCCTGGTGGGGTCCGGCGCTCCTGGTATCGGATAGATTGACTTCGGCGTGGCGCTTCCGGTTGCTCGGTTATAGCAGGCCGCGGATATGCTCAGCCAGCCGCATTGCCAGGGCCGCCAGCGTCAGGGTTGGGTTAGCTGCGGGGGAGGCGGGGAAGACGGAGAGGTCGCAGACAAACAGGTTTTCATATCCCAGAAACTTCAGGTCGGTATCAACGACGCCATCATTATTCGCCCCGATGCGCAATGTTCCAACCTCGTGGGCCACACCACCCGGCGGGGCCGGCTTCAGACTCAGATCGTTGTTCGGCAACGGGATACCTCCCAGGCTCCCGATGATCTGATTTTTCAGCGCCTCAATCTCGCCCATAAAGGGATTGGCCGCCGGGCTGGCCTGCATATGCACCACCGGCTTCACATAGGATGGTCCATTCTGTTCGATCCGGTTCTCTTCCATCAGCGGCGCATTAAAGAGAAAGACCAGTTCACACAGCATATGGTTGTCTTTCTCACGGATGTGGCGTTCCAGCAGATCATCGTCAAGGTAGCGACCCTGGTTAAAGTCGGCTCCCAGTTCCAGCACAACGTTGTAGGGGTGCGCATCGAGATTCGCGTCTTTATGCTGCGCCAGAATCTTGCCGGCCCCATTCTGATTGTGAAATGCGGTTCCCGGCGGAATGCGAAAGTGGGTGAAGAAGATCGGATGGTCGGTGATGCCGATACCAATCTTCCCATTTGGATCATTAAGCCGGCTGATGCCGGCAAGTTTGGCGCTTTCGATAGTGCCGGCAGCCAGAATAACATGACGAGCGCGGAAGGTGCGCAGTTGATTGGCAATCAGATCTTGCGCCACAACTTCCGTTATGCGGTCCCCGTCCGTCTCCAGGCGCACCACCACATGGTTAAGGTTGACCCAGAGATTCTGGTTACCCTGGGGGCCGGCGGTCAGCCGCGACTCCATCAGCAGATCGGCAGTCGAGAACATGCCGGTGGAGATCGTTCCCAATCCATCGTTGGTGTAGTGAACGGCAACCGGCGCATCAAAATGGCTAAACTCGGGGAACCGGTTCCGCAAAAAGGTCTTGATCTCCCGATGGTACGGCGCAGGCTGTAACGGCGTCCGGTTCATCAGATCCTCGGCGCGCTGGTAGCCACCGCCTTCCAGATACCAGCGGATCGACTCACGCGGCCAGAGTTCCATCTCCCACCAGCTCATCCGCGGAATCAGACCACCCCAGAAGAGCGAACGCCCGCCCAGATTGAAGGCTTGACCGCCATCATAGAACGTATTGAAAGCATTGGTGTAGTTCTGGACTTTAAACTCCTCGAAGAGCGTCCAGATATGCTTGTCGAACTGACCGATGCGGTGGCGCCGGGGCAGATTGGCGACATGCGAGGGAAAGAGGTAGCCCCCCGCTTCCAGCACCAGCACACTCAGGCCCATATCGGACAACTGGTCAGCAACAATACCACCGCCAATGCCCGACCCGATCACAATCACATCAAACAGGCGACCCTCGTCGAGATTGGGAGCGAAGAAGAGGTTTTGAACGTAGCCGCTCTCAACAATTAACTCTGAAATGCGCGGAAAGCGTATCTGCGCATCAGTGTAGATGTAGTCACCACCCGCACCTGGTTCGATTGCCAGATCAGGTCCATCCATCCAGTAGGTTTTCTCCAGCATAAACTTGAAAATCATGCGCGGTTGATAGCCGGCCTCGGGTAATTCAAACCGCCACTCATCGTTCTCATAAATCCCCGGAATATCCTGGTCCCATCCATCTACATCATTACGAATCGTAACCATCAGATCCGGACGATACCGCATTGTCCGCAGGCGAATTGTAAACATAACAATCCACTTTCATATAAGGCGTATAAAACTACTCATCACCTTACTATGAACGCGGCGCGTATAGCATTTTGCTTTGGGAATTGTAAAGAAACGGTAAGACATGAAAAGAACAGCGAACAAAGCCTGCCTGGCATATCGCTACCAGACAACATATTTGTTCTTTGTTCGCTGTTCTTTCTGTAGCTACTCTTCCAGATACATAGACACCCGATTCCGACCGGCATGCTTACTCTGGTACAGCAGACGATCAGCGCGTTTAAGCAATGTCTCAACGCTGTCATCAGCCTGCGCCAGGGTTGCGCCAATTGACACCGTAACCCGAATGGTCATCGGCCAGACCGGCAACCGGGACTCGGCAATCAGCAGTCGAAACCGTTCAGCCAGGACATACATGCTCTCTTCATCGACGTTCCGCATGATCGATACAAACTCTTCGCCACCCCAACGCCCGACAATATCCGAGGATCGGGCATTATTCATAAATGTGTTGCCTATCATGCGCAATACTTCGTCGCCGATATCGTGGCCATAGATATCGTTAATGCGTTTGAAATTATCGGCATCAATAAATAACACCCCAAATGACCAGTCATATCGGCGCATCTCATCAAACCGCAGATTCAGACTCATCTCAAGATAGCGTCGGTTTGCCAATTGTGTCAGCGGATCGAGCAGCGCCAGTTGTTCCAACTCTTTCAGCCGCTGGGCAGTAGCGAGCCGGGCACTATTATCGTTAAATACCTCAACGGCACCGATAATATTCCCATCATCATCGCGCACGGGCGCAGTCCGAACAACCACCGGTAGCCGCCGACCATCCTTGTGATGCAGATAAACTTCGACTTCCCGCTGATCGCCATCCTGAATCGTTGCCGCCAGCGGGCAGAGACCAAAACACAACTCGTTATCATCATTATCAACATGGCGAAGAATATTATCCCAGCAGTGCCGACCAACAACCTCCTCAGCGGTAAACCCGGCGATGGCCTCGGCACCCTTATTCCAGTAGGTGATCCTGCGTTGGGAATCAACAAAATAGACCCCATCATACAGGCTGTCCAGCACATTTTTGTAGAAAGTATTATCCAGATCCATAGCCGTTCCAGGTCAAGAAAAAACAGTAAAATTCAGTTCCATGATGACAGTGGATGGGTGCATGATCAGAATGCCTGCAAAAAAGCCCTGGCGCGTTCTTCACCATCAGCAATCAAATCTTTGATAAAGGAGGGACTACGATCCAGTTTTGAGGCATAGTCTAAGCTGCGCTGCATCATCAATCTGCGTATCGTGATATGTTTGTAGTTTGTGTCGGAAATGACACCACTGGCGATCAACTCATTGATCCGTTCAATAAAATAGACCTCCTGATTAAGCGAGAGATTCCCGGCAAGCTCATTTCGGCGATCCTGAATATCCTGGATGGTCATCGGCTCTTCAGTACGGACTGACGGGTTAATCTGAATAATCCAGATTTCATCAGGTTTCGGTTGCGTTGCCGTACCAGTATGCATAAAGTCACGTATCGGCGGATTATGTGAAAAGAGCCCATCCCAGTAGACGCCACCCCGGGTATGCACAGCGCGGAACAACGTCGGGATCGCCGCCGATGCCAGGATCGCCTCAGCATCAATCTCCCCATCACGAAAGATGGTCAACTCCCCCGACAACACATTAACCGCGCCGACCAGGAACGTCGGACTGGTGGGCGTGATATACGCCGGCAACTGCGCAAAGTCCACATACTTTTCGAGCAGTAAGCGCAGCCGTTCCTGGCCCCATGGTGGATAAAAATAGGGATTGACTGCGGGCAGATTGACCAGATCTTGCAGGCGTGACCCCAGCACGACCAGATTATTTAGCAGCATGTCATAAAAGAAGTTGGCGGAAGTATCCTGCCAGAATGCATCCAGCAGTTCAATCGCCTGATCCCGATCATTGCGCAGCAAACAGGACCATGCCAGCAGCGCACAGATTGCGCCACCCGATGTGCCACTCATTCCCACAATCTCGTATGTTTCCGGGAGGTTGCGGAAGATGCCGCGCAGTGCGCCGGCCGTAAATGCAGTATGGCTCCCCCCGCCCTGGCAGGCAATCGCGATACGACGAGGAGATGAAGTGGTACTCATAATGAACTCTTCTCTCTTTCTAAATCGGGTCTATCTGCCGGGGCAGGAGCCGTCAGGTATTGCAACCAGAATGAACTGGCATACGCGGCCACACGCCTGCAACACAGGCCCACGTCGAATAGCCTGGGGATGGTCAGCCAGGCCGGCCATCGTCACCCGCAGCCCCGGCTTGAGCTCTATAGCAGTCTGCTATCAGCATCACACATTTCTCATGCACACGTTGAAATAGTAAATCTATCGTACGTACTGTTTGGATATATGTCAAGATCCTGGACAGAGAATGTGGAAATTTTGTCATAAAGTTGTCGTTTTGCTGCTGATCTGGAAATGTTCATGATATAGAATACATGATGGTGAAGGCGCACAGGATGTGTGCGCCTCCGCTCAGACGATACGTAGTTGGGTATGTAACACGAGTTACGCGGTACAATCGGTTCCGGCCTGGTAGACAAACCCAAACACCGGCTTCACCTCCGGGTCAGTGACCGGGTAGCTTCATCTTATGTGCATCCTGGTATATCAGGCGACGGCGAAGGCTTTGATCAGGTAGCCCATCCAGCGCATGCCCATCCAATAATCTTCTATACGGATATTTTCATCCGGCGCATGGATCTGGGTACCATGATAGCCGCACCCGGCACCACTAGCAACCGGCGTGCCAAATGCCTGGCAGAGCGGATACATCGGCCCGGTACCTGCCATTGTCGGGTAGACCAGCGGTGCGATATGATAGGTCATCTCTGCCGCAGCCGTTACTGCGCGTACAACCGGCGCATCAAGATCGCTACGCGCCGGGTGTTCCCCCCCCAGGTCAACCATTTCGATATCCGTATAGCCTTGCGCATCCAGGTGCGCCCGGAGTTGTTGCAGCACCGTCTCCGGCTCCATATCCGGCACCAGGCGAAAATCGATCTTGGCACGGGCCTCACTTGGCAAGACGGTCTTGGAACCCTCTCCCGTATACCCGGACACCAGACCACAGATGGTACAGGTTGGTTCAAAGAGATGCCTACGCAGCCGTTCAACACCCTGGACATCATCCAGGAATGCCGGAATACCATAGTCGGCCAGAACTGCTTCATCGTCGGCGGGAATGCTTTCAAGCGTCTGCAGATCGATCTCGGTGGCCGGCCGGATCGCATCATAAAAGCCCGGGATCAGGATATGGCCGTCAGGTGCTTTGAGCGTCGCCAGCGCCCAGGTCAACCGCCAGGCCGGGTTGGGCACCACGGTAGCATTGGACGAGTGCAGATCCCGCACAGCACCGCGCGCGATTAACTCAACATACTGAATGCCCTTCGCGCCACAGGCAACCGTCGGACGCCCCGCAATGTCCCGCCCGCCCGTCTCCCAGAGACAGCCATCGGCCTTGAGCAGATCGGGATGATTGCGGCAGAAGGCATACAGCGTGAGTGAGCTTACCTCCTCCTCGCCCTCGATCACAAAAGCAATCCGTATGGGCAACTCACCCTGGGTTGCCAGCCATGCCTCAATCGCCTGAATACGCAGCATCAGGTTGCCTTTGTTGTCCGCCACCCCCCGCGCATAAATCTTCTCATCACGAATGGTCGGCTCAAAGGCGGGCGAAGTCCAGAGTTCGAGCGGCTCAGCCGGCTGTACATCATAGTGATCATAGATTAGCAGGGTACGCGGGCCATTCCCCAGTGTGCCATAGACGACCGGCGCACCGCCGTTAGTACTGATCAGGCGTACCTCCGCGCCCAACTGCTCTAACCGCGCCTTTACCCGGGCGCAGGCTTCCGGTATGCAGCGTCCCTGCGCGGCCACGGAGGGGATACGCAGCAGATCGAATAACTCCGAGAGAAACCGTTCCTTATGGGCATCAATATAGCTAATAAATTGATCCATACCGCTATCCTTATACCTGTTCTTTCTGTGCAACAATCTACGTCACAACCCGGATTGCTTACTGCTTCTGAAATATATTGATCGAAGCGGCTGTGCCCAGCACGCTAACCCGGCGCGATGCGCCCGAACGCAGGCCCGGCGCGGCAGCGGCACGCGCCGCCTCAAGCAACCCGACATTGCCGACCAGAGTAACCAGACGCCCACCCGGACGAAGTACCCGCTGAATTTCAGCCAGCACACCCCGGTAAAGCGCCGGCAAATCCTGTTCGAGAGCTACCTGTTTCCCAAATGGCATATTCGTCGCCACTTTGTCAACACTTTCTGCCGGCAGCGGTAGCGACCGTGCATCCCACCGCTCGCATGTAACCTCTCCGCGGATCTGTCGGGTGTTGATCCGCAAGTTCTTGACCGCTTCGCCAGTGTGATCACTGCCATACAGACGCGCAAACGGCCCCGCCGCCGCGCGCTCAAGCAGCAGAGTACCGGTTCCCGCCAGCGGATCAAGAAAAATATCCTGCGATGCGGGATCGGTGAGCCAGACCATGGCCGCCGCCAGTGCCGGGCGTAGCGCGGCCGGCATATGCCGTTCCCGACTGCGATGACGCATCTCCGGCCCGGAGAGACGCACACCACATACCAGTTCCTGCTTCAGCAGGGTCGCCCAGACTTCGATGTCAGCATCTTCCGCGACCTCACGCCAGCGTCCCGGCCAACCGGCTTTGATCGCATCGGTGACAGCACGACCAATGTCACGGCGGCGAAACTGGTGCGCCCCGACCTCGCGCGTCACCACACGAAAAGTTGTCGGCTTGCGGCGGGTGCTGAGCGCCTGCGACCAGGCCGCAAGCGCGTCACCAACCATGCGAGTATCCCGCGTCGCCGCGAATATCTGCCGTAGCCCGCGATCATCGGGAGCGATTTTGAAGGCACGTACCGCCACGGCAAACACATCTTCACTGATCCGCAGGCGCAACAGTTCACGCGGATTTCCATTGTAGCGCAGCAGCACCAGATCATTGCGCCCCGGCACAAAATGCGTTCCCGCTGCCTGCGGGCGGCCGGACCCACCACGTACCGACAGGCGTTGTTCGGCTTCCTGCCCGGCTAACGGCCCAAGACCCGGCAGAGTTTGAAGGAGATATACCATACGTTACCACAAACCTTTATTGACAGGCTGAGATCGTCCCCTGCGGGTCAACTTCTTTGCCAAACCAGACTATCGCGTGATGCTCGTATACCGCCACGCCCATAGCCTGCCAGGGCCCCCAGTTATTCTGCTCAATGATAACAGCATTGTGCCCCGGACTGTTCTGCCAGGCATTTAATGCACCAGCCGCATCGGCCTGCCCTGAGAAACCATAGGCGATTTCATACCCATCGCCTATGTATCTATTTCCGGTTATTTCGCGGGGCTTATTCCACATCCCGGTAGCATTGGCATGATCAGAAGTATAACAGACAGGACTCCACTCACCCTGGTCCGACCAGCTATGCATATTGCAAGCCTCGCCCCGGTTATCTGTGCCACTATCAGGTTCATTGTTGTGCAGATCAAGTACATGGGCCTGCGCAACATGAGTAAGTGACTTTGAAATCGGCACATCCGGCAATCCGGTGGCGTTGCGGTAGTCATTCACCAGACGGGCCAGTTCCGCCTCCTGTGCCGTCAGGCAGGTTCCGGGAACGGGATACTCCGCTGTAACTGTGGTCGGCGTTGGCGACACTGGACTGGGTGATACCGTCGGCGTCGGTAATATTGGACTGGGTGATACCGTCGGCGTCGGTACCATTGGACTGGGTGATACCGTCGGCGTCGGTAATATTGGACTGGGTAACGGTGTTGATGTTATAACCGGACTGGTCGAGGGCGCAGGGTAGGCCGGTGGCACTGATGGTTGCACTGGTGTACCGGAGGCATACGCGCGAACTTCGTTCCCCAGCAACCCTAACAAAACTTCGTACTGAGTACCCGCCAGTTCCGTATGATGCTCCATCCGCCGCCGCTCAAAATACTGGATGGTCCCGCTCCAGTCGTCAAGGGTGGCATAAAACGGTTCGGTTATCGGATAGCCAAAGCGCTCCAGACCACCATTCTGTTCCCAGTAACGTTTAAATGGTTCGCACAGACTGTGGTCCGTAACTGCGAAGTAGCGGCAACCCGAGGGCGCATCACGCACCTGCGGAAAGTCGCGCCATGGACGACCCTGGAGTTCAAGCAATCCCGCGCCTAACCGACCGGCCAGCACACCTTCCACGCCATGATCTTCCAGGCGATCCCGCTCAAACCATTGGGTTGGTCCGGTCCAACCATCGTTATTTGTCTCAACCCGCAACTCGGTGGTCGGGTAACCAAACACCGGCAGACCACCATTTTGTTCCCAATAAGTTAGAATCACGCCCTCAATACAATAGCCTGTCTCTGCAAAGCAGCGCGTACGTTGCGCCCGGGTCACCATGGGCATCAACCAGATGGCCAGTAACAGGAATGCGAACACCACCGGCAGAAATCGACGTTGCATTAATGGTAGCTCCTTTTCGTCGTAAATCACGCTCCTGCCCCCATAACTACCATCCCGATACATAGCGAAACGTAGTAGTTTGGAGGATCCGGTAACGTGGTTTTTGTCCACACATCACAGCGATAATCAACAAGACATGGACAGGACGTACGTGGTGCATGTTCAAATTCCACATAACATATATACTTCGTACAAATATTGTGTGAAAACGAATGACATCTTCCGCCCTACCGGAGGCGAAACCAGTCTTCCACCTGAGTTCACGCCTGATGTAAACGCCCACCGCGTACGTCCTGTCATGGACTCTTTGCGGTATAAGCCGGCGCTACTCCAGAATCATTGTGTGCAGCACATCATACATCTGCACCAGACTGTCAATGGCAACCCACTCCTCCGGGGAATGCAACCCGGCCCCAACCGGCCCAAAGCAGACAGCCGGAATACCCGCCGCACTGTAGAAGCGCGCATCGGTGCTGAAGTGCTCGCTATAAAACTGGGGTTCCTGATTGCGTATGCGCGTGGTGACAGCAGCCAGTCGCCGGACATGGGGATTCTCCGGACTGGTCGCCAGCGGCGCAGCCCGCCGACACGCAATCTCCTCAGCCGCGGGAAAACAGGTACGCACCAGGGCCAGAATATCTTCAGGCTGATCATCGGGAATATGCCGCACATCGAGTGTTAAATCGAGTTCGGGCGGCACCTGGTTGGGCGAGCCAATCCCCGCCTGAATCGCTGTTGGGGTGACAGTCGTGCGCCATGTCGCCTGTTCCAGCGGAGGAAAATGCTCGAATAAGCCTGCGAGCCCGGCATGCAACGCCAGGATCGGGTTACGCCCTTCCCAGGGACGTGAGCCATGGGCAGACATACCCGGCAGTCGGAGTTCAATCCAGAGCGCGCCCTTATGCTCATTGCAAATATTCATATCAGTCGGTTCAGCCGCAATAAAATAGTCACAGCGCCAACCATCGTTAAACAACCGCTCAGTACCGTGGGCGCCACCAATCTCTTCATCACTCACAAACTGAAACCCAACATCAGGGCGCATATCCCGTGCCGCCAGATCCTTGAGCAGCCGCAGCAGCACCGCCACACTGCCCTTCATATCCTGACTACCCCGCCCGTAGATGCGGCCATCGCGTATCTGAGGATCAAACTGCGCGGGTTGCCCCATGACAACATCTACATGTCCATTGAGCAGCAGCGCCGGTTCATAGGTGTCATGCAACGTTGCAACGATTGCCGGTTTGCCATTACTGGTGGAGCGATGCACAAAAATACCAGGAATAGCACTGAGATAGTGATCCAGATAATCGACTACAGCACTAAGTTGATCAGGTCGGTCAGCAGTGCTCTGAAAACGGATCATATCACACGTTAGTCTAACAAGTTCATCGCGCAGTATATCCGGCATAACGGGCTCCCTATTTCTGAAACTATAGTGGAGAATATTTTACAGTCTACCACAATCCGCTATCTACGTGTGAGAAAGCCAGGAAGAGGAATCCAGACACACAAGCGCGGAGGCCGGGATAATCCCGACCTCCGCATACGCACTACACTGTAACAACCGGCCACCAGCAACCGACATTCAGCCGGCCACCAGGTCTACTGCTACTTGGCTGGAGCGCGGCTCACACCACCTGTCGCAACCGGCGGCGCGCCGGCTTCCGGTGGGGTCAGAAAATCAGGATAGGCAACCGCACCATGCTCGCCAATATCCAGACCTAATTCCTCTTCCTCGGCGCTAACCCGCAGGCCAAGCGTCACCTTGATGGCATAGAACAGCACCCCCGACGTGACGACTGTCCAGAGGCCAATCGAAACGACACCGACAATCTGCGCAATCAGCAGGGTAGCCCCACCACCGGCGAAGAGGCCCAGCGTACCGGTGTTACCTTCGATTGTGGCAAACAGACCCACGGCCAGGGTACCCCAGACACCATTCACCAGGTGAGCCGGAACCGCGCCGACGGGATCGTCAATCTTCAGCGATTCCATCCAGGCGGCCGAGAAGACAATCAGCGGACCCGCAACCAGACCGATAATCACGGACGCCAGCGGGGTCACATAGGCGCAGGGCGCGGTAATCGCCACCAGACCACCGATAACACCATTCATCGTCATCGTCATATCCGGCTTGCCGTTCTTAAACCAGGTTGTGAACATTGCGCCCAGCGCGCCCGCAGCCGCAGCCAGGGTCGTGTTAACGGCCACCAGTGCAACCGCATTGGCATCACCCTGGGTTGAGAGGGCCAACTGGCTACCCGGGTTAAAGCCGTACCAACCGAGCCAGAGGATGAACACACCCAGCCCTGCCAACGCCAGGTTATGACCGGGGATCGGCTGCGACTTACCGTCACCGCTAAAGCGCCCGATGCGCGGCCCCAGGATAATGGCACCCATCAGCGCCGCCCAGCCACCAACACTGTGAACAACCGTGCTCCCGGCGAAGTCGGTAAAGCCCCAATTACCATCGGTGCTCCCGCTGTAGTGGTTCAGCCAGCCCGCACCACTCCAGACCCAGTGAACGACAACCGGGTAGATAATGATCGAAATAACCGCGCTAAAGATCAGGTAGCTTGAGAACTTGGTCCGCTCGGCCATTGCCCCGGAGACAATGGTTGCAGCAGTACCGGCAAAGACCACCTGGAACAACCAGCTTGCCAGGATAGGCGCCCCCCCTGCCTCAGTGGGATCATATCCCAGGAAGAATGCATCGGTACCGATAAAGCCGCCGGCCGAGGTACCGTAGGCAATGCCCCAGCCAATTGCCCAGAATGCGATCGCCGCCATCGAGAAGTCCATCATGTTCTTCATCATGATATTGACGACATTCTTTGAGCGAGTCGAGCCGGCTTCCAGGAAAGCAAACCCAGCCTGCATAAAGAATACCAGAAAAGCGGCAACAAGCAGCCACATCGTATCTGCGGCAACAGCAACCTCTGCAGCCTGATCAGCCGCTTCCTGCGCAAAAGCGCTTGTCCCAAGTGCCAGGAAGAGTCCCAATGCACCAGCTACTGCTACGCCCCACTTACCCCATGTCCGTATCATTTGTGTATCTCCTTAAAATATCCAGCAACTCGCACCAAAATACGCCTTAATCTGTAAGATTCAAGCCATCATGCGCTACGCCTGGTATGGTATGCAGCGCATAGAAACCGCGTCATCGCTACATTAAGCCACACTGCTTAATTCCAGGCCTTACGGCCATAAACACAAGAAAACTTCGGATTCAAGGACAACTATGTGGTTAGCTACACAGGATCGAAAAATCGTATTTCATACCCTGAGATGATCCACACTACAAACTGCGGATCACCGAATATCATATGCAAGTTATCAATATAAGATGTGTATACATACAGAAACAGGCAGAGCCGCGATCACTGTTATTTGGAGGTATACATCACAGAGCATCGCAGGCAAGGGTTGGGGATAGATCTAGCGCGCAACACACCGCCTCTGCAGCCCCGCAGTGGTGTGGGCAACACTACTAATCATCACCTCCTTTCTTGAGAGACCACAAGACACACAGTGGTCCAACAGCAAACAGGGCTGTTTCAATAAACCAAACTTTAATGATGAGGTTGTCAAGTATAGTACCAAAAGTCCCTCCAGTATGACTATGGTGAAGATACCCAAAATACCCCCCCATCTCACTGGATATTATGTCCAAATACCTACAGCAGACATTGTTCTGGTTTACCTGACAATCGAGATCGCCTGGAAGTTGATCACGGCGTGCATAAATCCCGTTGTGGTGGGGTGGACGCTTCGTGCTATCTCTGAATCAGGCACGAATAGTGTTAAAGAGGGGCAATGATTCTTAAGGAAATCACGAACATGTTGTTGACATTTTCTGTCAACTATGGTATCTTTGAGAGTTTAACAACAATGCTTCTCTCGCCTACAGGAGGCAGGCAGCAGGTTTAACCCAGACATTTGCTCCCGGTAGCGCTGCGTTGCGCCTGCGGTAGCATAATCCTTGCTCTTTGCTTTTTTGCAAAAAAAGTGCTTTATGCACAACTTTTCTTTATACAAGAAAGATGGGCGCTTCCACCCTGCCACAGGCAAGACTGTGTTCATCTCGTCGAACTGGACGTTTGATCAGACGAAACCAACTGCGCTTTCGGCAGCCTGGTACTTTAAATGTATCTTTTTCACAAAACTATGCACATCATGCATAAGTTTGTGAAAAAAAAGAGAAACCTCTGCCCTGCCGGAGGCAAAGTTTCCTGCCGGGTTCGTGACCGCGTAACTCGTATGTATGAGCCGTTCTTCTTATTCCACACAAGATTTGGACAGAAGGAGCTTTCTACCACCACGCTACCCGCCGGGGTCTGTCAGCTTTTGTGCATAATTGTGGTATTATCAGGGAGTCCCTCAGCACTTCGAGATATTCACGTGTCAAAGAGATTATGCCTGTGCCTTGAGCGATTTCCGGATTTTTGGGAACAGGTACAGAATATTGTTATGTTAAGAAAACGACAGGCACGCAATCATACTTGCCATGTTTAGACATGTGTATCAGATGAACGACCAGGGGACAACGGGTTGAGGTATACTTTTTCAGAGAATGAGGAGGCTTCGGCACATGAGTGATGCAACAACTGCTGGACGATTGGCAGGTAAAATTGCACTTATCACTGGTGCGGCGGGCAATATTGGCGAGATCATCACCCGGCGCTATCTCGATGAAGATGCAACCGTTGTGCTGATCGACTTGAGCGATGAACGATTGAACGCCTTCCGCGAACGCTTGATTCAGGAGGAGGGTCGCTCGCCGGAACAGATTATGACTGTGCCCGTAGACGGCAGCAACATCGGCCAGGTCCGTGCCGGCGTCAACCAGGCCGTAGAGCGCTTTGGTCGGGTTGACATCCTGATCAACAACGCGGGTAGCCCCGGCGCACGCCAACGCCTCCCCGATATCCCCCTAAAACGCGAAGAGTTGCGTGATGGTGACAGCGAGACGATGAGTGATGCGGTGGGCAATCTCCTGGGGATTACCTGGAATTTTGTCCGCGCGGCCGCACCACATATGCCGCCGGGCAGCAGCATCATTAATGTTTCAACAATTTTTTCACGGACGGACTATTATGGCCGCATTCCGTATGTTGTGCCGAAAGCCGCAACCAATCCGCTGACGCAGCGACTGGCGCTCGGTCTGGGGGCACGCGGCATTCGCGTCAATAATATTTACCCCGGCCCAATTGATAGTCAGCGTATCCGCACGGTGTTTCAATCAATGGATAAACTCAAAGGCGTAGCCGAGGGGACGACCGCCGAGGACTTTTTTGGTATTATGCGCCTTAGCCGGGCCGAAGGCGACGGCGAACTGGTTAAGACCTTCCCCAAGCCGCTGGATGTCGCCAACACCATGGTGTTCCTGGGCAGCGATGAGTCTGCCGCCTTTAGTGGGCATCCGTTTGAGGTAACGAATGGCATGGATGTGCCCGCCGAAAGTTATACCGTATTTGAGTCACGCCCGGAATTGCGTACGGTCGATGCCACCGGGCAGTTGGTCCTGATCTGTGCCGGTGAGCAGGTTGAGGATGCTCTGACACTGACCGGAGCGCTTCGTTCTACCGGTTATGAGGTGGCAATCGGCTTCCGCAGCCAGGCGGCCATCTCGCAGGTGCAAGAAGTACTGCAACAGAGCCGCCAGATGCAGGGACCAAGTTATGTGCCGCCGCTGCTAACCTACCTCAACCCACTCGAGCCCGGTAGTGTGGAAGCGGCGCTGAATGATGTGCAGGAGCAGACGGGGACGATTCACTCGGCAGTGATCTTGCCCGCGCGTGGTGCGGATCATGTCTATCCTTCCCTGGCCGATATTGACGACGACACGGTTAAACAGTTCCAGGACGAAGAGATTGTCGGTATGGTAGCCCTGGCAAGCCAGTTGTCCCGCTTCTGGGAGCAGCGGATCACGCCGGGTCAACCGCGCATTGTTTTTATGAGCAATGGCGACGATGGGCGCGATAATGTCTATGCCGATATTATTCGCGCGGCGGCGGAACAATTGATCCGGGTGTGGCGACACGAGTCGGCGCTGGATGTTGCCAGGACCCAGGCACAGCAAGACAGTCAGACGCCTGCGCTCGGTCTGAACCGACCAATCTGGGCCAATCAAATTGTGCGCTATGTCAACAATGAAGATGAAAGCCTGGAGTTTGCCTGCGCCTGGGCTGCCCGCCTGTTGAGTGGCGACCGGCAGATCGAGGAGATTAATCTGTACCTCCCGAAAAATATTGAGGTGACGACCGGAGCGCTACGACCATCGTTTGGTTGGGCCGAGAGTATTCTGGGCATGCATCTGGGCAAGGTTGCGCTGATTACCGGCGGCAGCGCAGGTATCGGCGGGCAGATCGGGCGGTTGCTGGCGTTGAGCGGCGCCCATGTTCTGCTGGCCGCACGGGGGGCCGGACAACTGGAGCAGTTGCGCGAGCGCATCGTGCGCGAACTGCACGAAGTGGGCTATGCTAATCCCGAATCGCGGGTGCAATATCTGGCCGGGATTGATGTGGCCGATGAGGGCGAGTTGACACGCCTGGTTGAGTATACACTCGAAACCTTCGGTCGGGTAGACTACCTGATCAACAACGCCGGGATTGCCGGTATGGAAGAGATGGTTATCGACATGCCGCTGGATGGCTGGAAGCGTACGCTGAATGCCAACTTGCTCAGCAACTTCTCGCTGATCCGTAAGCTGGTGCCCCTGATGAAGAAGCAGGGCAGCGGGTATATTCTGAATGTCTCTTCCTATTTTGGCGGCGAGAAGTATGTCGCGGTGCCTTATCCCAACCGCTCGGACTACGCGGTGAGTAAGGCCGGACAGCGCGCTATGGCCGAAGCGCTGGCCCGCTTTATGGGGCCGGAGATCCAGATTAATGCGCTGGCTCCCGGACCGGTTGAGGGCGACCGACTGCGTGGAACGGGCGAACGTCCGGGGTTGTTTGCGCGGCGGGCGCGGTTGATTATGGAGAATAAGCGGCTGAACGAGGTGCATGCCGCATTGATCGAGGCCCACCGCGAAACGGGTCAGCCGGTGCGCGAGTTCCTCCAGGTCATGATCTCAAATGGCGTGCAGGCACTGGGCTATGCCAGCCAGCTTCCCGATCCGCTACGCCGACTGGCAGCCAGCATCTGGGAACAGGGCGATCCCCAGGCTTCATCCCGGTCCTACCTGCTGAATAGCTCAATTGCCCAGAAGCTGATCCAGCGCCTGGAGGTCGGTGGACATCTGGATCATGGGGAAGGCGAGAAACTCCTGGCAGATGTGCCTGAGCCACCGGTACCGTTCTTCACCCGCCCGCAGATCGAGCGCGAAGCACGCAAGGTGCGTGACGGGATCATTGGCATGCTCCATCTGCAGCGTATGCCGACAGAGTTTGATGTGGCAATGGCGACGGTCTACTATCTGGCGGACCGCAATGTGAGTGGTGAAACCTTCCATCCCTCCGGGGGGCTGCGCTTCGAGCGCACGGTAACAGAGGGTGAGTTGTTCGGCAAGGCCGGTCAGCATCGCCTGGAGAAACTGCGCGGCACGACTGTCTTTATAATTGGCGAACATCTGCGGCGGCATCTAGTTGCCCTGATCCGCACCTACCTGGAAGAGTATGATGCAAAGCGGGTCGTTCTAATCACCGAAACCGAAGCGGCTGCCCGCAGCCTCACGGAAGAACTGGCCGAGCATAGCGGTAGTGACCGGCTCTGCACAGTGGTGGCGAATGGAAATGTTGAGGCGGCGATTGATCAGGCGCGGAATCAGTATGGCAGCCCCGGCCCGGTTGTTTGTACACCATTCCACCCACTGCCAACCCGTCCGCTGATCGGCAGTGTTGGCGGTGACTGGACGGGCGTGCTGGATGAAGCCGACTTCGCCGATGTTGTGGAGCAGCACATTACCCACCATTTCCGCGTAACCAAGAAGATATCCCTACTCGATAGCGCGCAACTGGTGCTGGTGACATCCGAAACCTCGGCCCGCTCGACAGCCGAGCAGTTTGCCCTGGCTAACTTTATCAAGACCACGCTGCATGCCTTCACCGCCACAGCCGGGGTTGAGAGTGAGCGTACGGTGCATCGCGTGCCCGTCAACCAGGTCGATCTGACCCGGCGGGCCCGCGCTGAGGAGCCACGTAACGCCACCGAAGAGGCTGAGGAACTGCGGCGCTTTGTGGATGCGGTGATCCTGACCACCGCGCCGTTGCCGGAGCCGGACGAGAGTCGCTACCGCGGCCGGATCTATCGGGGGAATGCGATTATCGTGTAGTGTCGGTAAATTACGGATTAAACATTCCAGATCCGGCATATCTGGATATCGGCATAACAGTGGCGTTGTTGCACAGTGAAATCACCCGCAGAGGGCGGTTCGATATCGAGCCGTCCTCTTCATTTTGCCGATGTTCGCTACCTGCGCTACAATCATCGGCTGCATGCTTGTGTATACCAGGAGAAGAGATGGTATGTCCGACAAAACCAATTTTCATATGACTGCCGAGGAGTTTCGGCACTATGGTCGTGCGGTTATTGACTGGATCGCAGATTACTACGAGCGGGTTGAGTCGCTGCCGGTGCTCGCGCAGGTGACACCGGGGCAGATCCGGGAATCGCTCCCGCCACACCCACCGCAGCAGGGCGAACCATTTACCGCCATGCTGCGTGATGTTGAAGAGTTGATCCTGCCCGGCATAACGCACTGGCAATCGCCCAACTTCTTCGCCTTTTTTCCCGCCAACACCTCAGCACCGGCCATTCTGGGAGAACTGCTCTCAGCCGGATTGGGCGTCCAGGGGATGCTCTGGGCTACCAGTCCGGCCTGCACCGAACTGGAGACGCATGTGCTTGACTGGCTGGTGGAAATGTTGGGCCTGCCGGACCACTTCCGCTCAACGGAGACAGGCGGCGGGGTGATTCAGGACTCGGCTTCAAGCGCCACGCTCTGCGCACTGCTGGCCGCCCGTGAACGCGCAACCGGCTATGCCGGCAACGAGCAGGGGGTTGATGGGCGACTGATGGTTTACACGTCGACTCAGGCGCACTCTTCGGTCGAGAAGGCGGTGAAGATTGCCGGGCTCGGCCGCCGGCATCTCCGCCTGATCCCGGTGGACGAGCAGTTTGCTATGCGTCCGGAGGCACTCGCCGCGCAGATTACTGCCGACCGTGCGGACGGTCTGATACCCTGCTTTGTCTGCGCGACCGTGGGAACCACCTCGTCAAATGCGCTTGATCCGCTCCCGGCAATCGGCCGGATCTGCCGGGAGGCGGGTATCTGGCTGCATGTGGATGGCGCGATGGCGGGGAGCGCGGCAATCTGCCCGGAATATCGCTTTATTCAGGCGGGACTTGAACTGGCGGACAGCTACTGTTTTAATCCGCACAAATGGATGTTTACTAACTTCGACTGTGACTGTTTTTATGTAGCCGACCGTGCCGGCCTGATCAATGCCCTGAGCATCCTGCCCGAATATCTGCGCAACCAGGCAACCGAGTCAGGAGCAGTGATTGACTACCGCGACTGGCAGATTCCGCTGGGGCGGCGCTTCCGGGCGCTCAAGCTCTGGTTTGTGATTCGGCACTATGGGATCGAGGGACTGCGCTATCATATTCGCCAACACATAGAACTGGCGCAAACCTTTGCTCAATGGGTTGCGGCCGATAGCCGGTTTGAGTTAATGGCTCCCACACCGCTAAACCTGGTCTGTTTTCGCTACCGGGAGAGTGATGCGCTGAACCAGGCACTTCTGGAACATCTGAACCAGAATGGACAGCTCTACCTGACCCACACCCGCCTGAATGATCACTTCACCCTGCGCTTCTGCATTGGTCAGACCCACACCGAGTTGCGCCATGTAACCCACGCCTGGAAACTGATCCAGCAGACGGTGCAGCGATTGACCGGATAAGTGTCAGTATTTGCGTGCCACAATGAGGCCGAAATGTCCCCGTAGCGAGACAACCCGCCCGTTCTCGGCGACTATTGCAAAGAACTCGCGGACATTGGGCGGGGCAGCCAGCAACCAGCGCTCCAACGCCTCCCGCTCGGGGGCGGGCATGCGCAACCGCGCCGTCCAGGACTCAAACTCATAGGGTTCACGGGGATCGCTCTCGGTATGCTCAATCTGCAAACCGGTACCGGCAAAGAAGCTGGACCACTCAGCGTAGGTGTAGGCCCGCACATGGCCGGGATCACGCCAGCGCTCAAAGCGATCCATAAAGGCATCCAGTTCGGAATCTTCCAGACCAATATGGTCAGAAATAAGCAACCGCCCACCGGGACGCAGGACGCGGGCAGCTTCGGCGGCAAAAGCTGGGGCATCGGCAAAGTGGTGCGCGGCGACGCGGCAGGTAACCAGATCAAAGCCGTCACTGCTGAAGGGCAGCGCCTCAGCAATCGCACGGCAGAAGGTAACGTTCGTGACACCCTGCGCGGCGATATGCCGGCGGGCCGCCTGGAGCATTGTCAATGTCAGATCGCCGGCAACCGCACTACGCACATGGGGCGCAAAGGCCAGCGCAGTATGCCCACCGCCGGTTGCCACATCCAGCAGGCGCTCGGTACCACGCGGCGCGGCCAGTTCTACCAGCCGGGCCAGATCAACACCATAGGCATGGGTCGTGCTGGTGACATAATCGCCGGCAGCGGGCGCAAACTGGGCCTGCACCCGCTCTCTGACGGCCGCATGTTCATCAGCGGGCGAAGGATCAATAGAGGTCCGGTTCATCAGTATTCTGCTTTCAATATCACACGTTACGCGGTCCGCCGCGAACGGATAGGTTTAAGCCTTCGGCAGAAAGAAGTCCCATGCTACCGCAGGCAACATACATCGCTGCTGCGCTCAAACGAATGGTTTGCATGTCCACTGCATAACGCGTGTCAGTAAAGTGGTCAAAATAACGATACAAGAAGATCGACGCCAGTATACCATACACGGAAGATGATATTGAAGTGCAGATTGGGCCTGATCCGACTTTATGAATATCCGTTGTCGTGTTAAAATAGGGTATGGGGAATGAGATATCTATCTGAGGTGCGACTATGAGCGAAGAATTTCAATATCCGCTTCCCGGTAGTGGGAAGCAGTCATCGAGCTGGAATTCCCGGCGGATCAAGGCGCTGCGTGAGCATCTCCATTTGACCCAGCGCCAGATGGCCGACGAACTGCAGGTGCGACAGCAGACGATCAGCGAGTGGGAAACGGGTATTCATACACCGCACCGCTCGACCCAGAAGATCCTCTCAATGGTGGCCGAGCGTGCCGGGTTTGACTATACCGTCACACCGCAGCCGGAAGCCGAGGGGAATACGGAGGAGCAGACGCAGGGGTCGGAACAAAACCAGAACCACACCGGCGCTTGACACTCACACGGTTTCGTGTTACCATACGCACATATGAGCAAGGCGCGGCGACAACGTCGCGCTTTACTCAGAAATGATTTATCCGGTAGCGTGTTCACTGGTGTGTTGGAGCGGTTTGCAGTATGCTTGCAGGCGGCCTGGGGGCAGTTGTTGAGAAGAGGGGGGAAACTCAGAGCAATCATGTGTCAACGTTCAAATCAAGTTCATCTTTTAGTAGTTCGTCCGTAGTTACATTGAAAAAACGCGCGACGCTCAAGACAAACTCAGCGGTTGGATTTTTCTTGCCCGTTTCAAGTTCGCTAATCCGGGTATAAGAACCGTATTCCAGGGCTTCAGCCAGTTCCATAAGCGTCATGGCATGCCGTTTTCGTAGGAGCCGTAACTTTTCGCCAAATCTTTGCATGCCCGAATACTCACGAGTTACTTGTCGTTTGACAATGAGATGGCGCAATCATCAGCGTGTGTGATCAATCGTCAACGTTCAAATCAAGTTCATCTTTTAGCAGTTCATCCGTGGTCACATTGAAAAAGCGTGCGATACTCAAAGCAAACTCAACCGCTGGTTTTTTCTTACCCGACTCAAGTTCACTGAGACGCGTATGACTGCTGTACCCCAGGGCTTCAGCCAGTTGGCGTAGGGTCATTCGGCGGCGTGTACGCAAATAGTACAATTTTTGTCCAAACCTTTGCATTGCCGAAGATCTTTCAAGTTGCCGGATGACTAAAACTTACATTTTTCGGGAACATCACTCTGGAGTATCAATATTCAAGTCAAGCTCGTCTTTCAGAAGTTGGTCTGTGGTCACGTTGAAGAGCCGTGACACACCCAGAACAAACTCGGCAGTGGGTTTCTTCTTGCCTGACTCAAGTTCGCTGATATAGCTGTGGGAGGTCATACCGAGTGTCTGAGCCAGACCTTTGAGAGTCATCTGACGTTGGACTCGCAGCGTACGCAGCTTTTCACCAAATTTTAGCATTTCTTGGCTTGACATCTCTTAGACAACATGGCATACTAACGTCGCCAATGGCGACAGACAAGAAATATACTCAAATAAATCTCACATGCTCAACAGTCCATTCAAGTGGGTCGGAGGCAAATCCCGCCTGCGCAAAAAGATTATTGCGCTGCTACCAGAACACACCTGTTATGTCGAGCCATTTGCCGGTGCCGCCTGGGTCTTGTTTGGCAAGCCACCCAGTGACGTCGAGATTCTGAATGATATTGACCAGGATCTGATTACCTTCTTCCGGGTCGTCAAAGAACAACCCGAAGACCTGATCGCGTCGTTTGAGCGGTACGGACACTCTATGGACAGTACAGTATCACCCCTGTACAGTCATTCTCCGGGATGAACGTCCAGAAAAACAAGGGCGAGCGTGTCCTGAACCGCGAAGTGCTGATCACCAGTTTTGAGACAGGCACCAGCCAGCCGCCGTCACCTGACGCAATCAGCCAGACCACGCTGGCCCTGGAATGACCATAACCATATCCGGTTAACGTGGCGCTGAACAACGACATGCGTTAACCGGAAAAAGCCCTGACCTATTATACCGGGTATCGGCAGATAGACAAACGCATGGCGTACTAATCTCGCTCTTCTGCAAACCAGAGCGCACGGCAGTCGGTTCCGTCGCGCTTTTCATATGGCTGTACTTATCCTGTTACGTGTAACCGGCGGTGCCACCAGCGTTGGTTGATACAGGCTACCTGTCTTCCCAGCGCGTTCGTAGACAACGCCCTTTTTTATACGTTGCTATATCCGTTATAGTGTAAGGAAGGCCCGACCATGACCCGACATATCGCAATCGACTGCACGGAACTACGCCACCTGTACGAAGATGAGCAACTGGGTATTGTAATCCTGGCCCAACACTATAAATGCAGCCCGACCACCATTTCCAAACGTCTGCACGCCTGCGGCGTTCGCGTCCGTCCCTCGCGCTTCCAGCCGGTCTATGTGCCCGCCGATGAACTGCGGCGGCTCTACGCGGTCGAGCGGTTGCCCATCCGGGAGATTGCCCGGCGGCTGGGGGTCAGTAGCGGGACAATTAACAACCGGCGGCGGACGCTGGGTATTCCGAAACGCCCACGCTATAGAACAGAGAACAACGTAACCATAAAAGAGAACAGACAATATGTCTACAATAATAACTATATCTGATATATCCGACAAAAACTCTTTGCACTTTCACCCGCCACCGCTATGATCTATCGCGTTTTAGTGCGACAAATCGGCATCTATGCGTTGACCATTGCGCAGCCCTATGTTAGAATGGCGCAAACATCCAGGTCTGTTGCGCAGCCCTTTGTTGGGCGCAGGAGGAGGCATCGCGCATGGCGGAGTCCGATAGCATTATGCAGCTTGGCATCGAGGCCGCGCGGGAAGGAAATAAAGAAGAGGCGCGCAATCTCTTTCGTCTGCTGACACGGCAGGAGCCGCATAACGCGCAAGCCTGGTTATGGCTTGCCGGTGTGGCCGAGAACCGTGAGGAACGTCAGGTTGCTCTGGAGCAGGTACTCGTATACAACCCTGAAAACGAGATGGCCCAGAAGGGCTTGCAGGCAATGGGCGTCAATCCCACCCGGAAAGTTGATGACGAAGCGGCGGCTCCCCCGCCGGCTCCAGTCGAAGAACCGGATCTGGCGGAAACAGCCGAGGATCCCTGGGCCTATGATGAGGATGATGATCCTTTTGCCACACTCGACTCGCTGTCTGAGGTGATGAATGAGCAACCCAGTGCCGTGCGTCGGGCAGAACAACCTGTCGTTACGGACGATCTGCCGCCGGAGTCATCCTTTGCCCCCCCCCCGCTTGAACCGGAGCGCGGCCGCCGGGGTAATCGTTCAGCGGGTGATCCTTCCGTGTATGCCGCGCAGGACAACTACGAGTATGAAGATGAGACCGAACCGGCCCGCCGTGGGGTGAATCCGTTTCTCCTCGGTCTGATCGTTATTGCGATTATTGCACTGCTGGCAATTATCTTCTGGCCGGAAGGTGATGAGCAAATTGTTGTTGCCCCGACAGTCGGGACAGAAACAGTAGCGCCTGAAACGACAGGCGAGGGAGCTGCGGGAACGGGTGAAACACCCGCCGTAGGGACACCGGAAGGAGGAGCCGTTCCACCGGAAGGTGAAAACCAGGGTGAGGAGGTACCGCCGGACGAGGCCGCATCACCAGAGCCGGTTGCACCCGAGGGCGAATCGGAACCGACGGAGCCGCAACCACCCTCAGATCTGGCAAATGTCAATACCGAAGTCGTCGCGCCCGGTACCGCGCTTGAGAGTAGTGGCTGGCAGTATATTTTTGCACAGCCAACTTTCGCAACACCGATTATCGGCGGCCTGGGGGGCGGCCAACCCGATGGTCGCTTTGTCGTGGTGCTCGCCCTGGTCAACAATAGCACCGGGCAACCGCAAAATGTACCCCGAGATTTCTTTGTTCTGAAAGATGCGCAGGGTCGCGTCTACGAAGCCCGCCCGGAACTCTCGACGGCGTATATCGAGCAGTTTGGGCGGGGGATTGCCGCCGACCTGAGCCAGGAAGATCAGGTTCCGTCCGACGGCTTGCAGCGCAGTGTCCCGATTGTGTTTGATGTCGAGCCTGATGCAACCGAACTGAAGTTTTTTGCCCGCAGTAACCCGGATCAGGGCTGGCTGGTTTTGCAGGATGTGTAGGAGATCGCCACGGATACCGTGTGTGGCATACATTTTCAGATGAGAAACAGCTATGTCGGAATATGATGACGACATGCCGCTGCCGGATACCGATCAGCCGCACACGGAAGTTCACCTGTCGCCCGAAGCTGCTGAGCGCCTGCTGAATCTGAGCATCACGACGGCGCGCGCGGGCAATAAAGCCGAAGCACGCTCCCTGCTCCGCGCGCTGACCCGTCACCGGCCAGATATGCTGCGTGCCTGGCTCTGGCTGGCCGGGGTTGCCGAAACTGCCGCCGAGCAGCAGCAGGCGCTCGAACATGTTCTGACCCTTAACCCGGAGCACCCTCTTGCGCGCCAGGGACTGGAGCGGCTGCGCAGCCGGGGAGTTGCCGTTGAACCAGCTCCCACTGCACCCAAACCGGAGCCCGCAGCAGGGGCCGCCCGACCAACCCCCGCCGCGCCCACGCCGGCACTTGAAGCAGGCACATACGAGACTGAAGAAACCACCCTTCAGCGTAACCGCTGGATCTACCTGGCAATTGCGGCCCTGGTCATCCTTGCGCTGATCCTCTCGCTGGGACGGCTTGGTCTGCGGCGCGTGTCTGAAGATGAGTCGGTGCCGACCTCAACGCTGCCGGTGCAGGTTCTGGCTTCGCCTGCGGTTGAGCCACCCACGATGGCGGTGGGTGCTACCACTGCTGCCACAACACCTGTGCCAACCACAACGGTAGCAACCACAGCGCCGGCACGACCTGCAACAACGCCGGCCACCGCAGCAACCAGCCCACCCACAACATCTGTGCCCGCAGCGCTAACACCTCAGGCAACCGGCAGTGTACTGCAGCGCGCCGGTTGGCAGGCCACCCTGTTGCGCTCCGACTATGCCCGGTTCATTGATGGCGCGGTGGGGGATGTCCAGCCCGAAGGCCGGTTTGTGTTGACGCTGCTGGCCGTTAGTAACACGACGGATACGCCCCGCCGGATTCCCGCCGATCTGTTTGTGCTGATTGACGAACAGGGGCGCTCGTACACACCCGACCCGGCCGCCTCAACCGCATACCTGAATGTCAATCCGGCCGGCCAGTGGGGCGACCTCGCCATCAACGATCCAGTACCACCCGGCGGTGGGCTCTACGCCATGCCGCTGCTCTTCGATGTTCCCCGCAATGCAACCGACTTGCTGCTGACTATGGGTCGGCAGGTTGACGAAGGATGGCAAATCCGCGACGGCGCCCAGCCCGATGAAGCACCCGCGCCGCAACCTGACGCCGGATAACGGACACGCAACAACACATCCCTCCCAGACACTCCCCTGCAACCGGCAAACATGCACAAACACATCCCCATAAACTTCGGCGAAGATCAGGCCGCCGCGTGCGTTACTATTCACGGTCGTATGCGGTAAATATATAAAGGGGGGTTAAAATGCCGCCTGAATGAGACTACCACACATATTCGCAGGAGGTTCATCATGCCACAACGTCTCCCGGTCTGGATGTGGGTTGTCGGAGTTCTGATCGTACCGCTGGCCTGGGCGAGTATGCCGGTGCAGGCCCAGCCGGCTACTGTTGTGATTAATGAGTTTATGCCAAACCCCGAAACTGGTGATGAGTGGGTAGAATTACTTAATCCAAACCCGTTTGATATTAATCTCAACGGTTGGAGGATTGAGGACGAAACAGTAGGAGGATCGAAAACGGAGATCTTAACAGATCTCATAATACCAGGTGGCAATAATCTGTTGGTTATCACTCTCGAAACGAATATTCTAAACAATAGTGGAAGTGATGCTGTACAAATCTTCGATGCTGATGGAAATCTCATTGACAGTCATTCTTACACTGGAACGACGAAAGGTCAGAGCTACGCTCGTATACCTGACGGAAGCGCAACCTGGCAACAGCAAGAAGACCCAAAACACACACCGGGTGATTGGAATTCGTTACCAGCACCAACACCTGTTCCAACCTATACCGCAACAAGCACGTCTACTCAAACAAGTACACCTACGCAAACAAACACGCCAACCAACACTGCCACGCCTACGTCCACAAACACCGCTACACCCACGCGTACCAGCACCCCAACCAACACCGCCACCGCTGTCCCAACGGACACGCCCACGGTGACGGATACCCCTACGGCAACACCGCAGCCGCATACGGTGCTGATTAATGAGATCCTGGCAGCGCCCGAGTCGGGGATGCCGGAGTGGATCGAACTCTACAATACCGGCGGCGAAGCGGTTGATGTGACCAACTGGACCATCCGGCGCACCAGTCTGAGCGGCACGGTGCAGCAGCAGACCCTCGACGGCGTGACGGTTGCGCCAAATGGCTTTGCGGTAATCGAGTATAGCGGCAGTTTCCTGACCAACAGCGGCGCAACCCTCGAACTACTTGACCGCCAGGAGCAACTGGTAGATGAACCGGTGGGCTATCCCGAGCTTGCCAAAAACCAGGTGTATGCCCGCACGCAGGATGGTGATGACGCGTGGAGCCTTGATTATCCAACTTCACCCGGCGCGCCCAACACGCCGCCACCGCCGAGCGCAACGCCAACCCCCACCGTCACCCCGACGAGTAGCCGTACACCGACCGCCACGCGCACGCCGGCAGCGACCCGCACGCCGGCACCAACCCGCACAACGGCACCAACCCGCACAACGGCACCAACCCGCACAACGGCACCAACCCGCACACCCGCTGCCGGTGAGACGGTGCAACCGGAGCAGGACAGTGCCCCACCCGGAACCGATAGCGCCGCTTTCTCAATCTGGTTAAACGAAGTACTCCCGGCTCCCAAACATGTTTTTGGTGAAGAGTGGGTGGAACTCTACAATGCCGGGGACACAACCGCCGACCTGAGCGGCTGGAAAATCGACGATGCCGAAGGCGGAAGCTCACCCGTAAACATCCCCGATGGGAGTAGCATTGCCCCCGGCGAAGTACTGTTCATTCCGCTTAACAAGGCTATGCTGAACAACAGTGGTGATGAAGTGCGCCTGCTACGACCCGACGGCAGTGTTGCCGATAGCTTCGGGTATGATAGAAGTAACCCTGACGAGAGCTACAGCCTGAACCCAATTGACAACATCTGGAGCGACACCCTGCCGGCATCGCCTGGCGCACCCAACCCGGCTCCCGCCGCCGGGGAAGTACCCACCGATGCCACCGCTGACAGCGCTACCGGTGCAATCGCACCTGAAGCCGCGCTGCCCACCCGCGTCCTAGCCGCCGGCGATGCGGATGCGACAACCCCGCCGGGCAACCGTCTCCCAGCGCGCAATCCCGGCAATACCGCGAGCTATGCCGGCGCATCACCCGGCAATACCGGGGCCAACATCGCCGCGCCGCCCGCCTACCTTGAACCGCACGATACCGTCGAGGTCCGAGAGATACGCCAACCCGCCTCGCTCAAAGCCGGAGCGTTGATCGCAGCACAGCCTTACATCGGGGCCGAAGCCGGGCAGATCTACCGCTACAGCCCGCCACCAACCGCCACAGCGCTACCAACGGCGACACCCCGTCCCACTCCGCAACCCACCCTGGCACCTGGTCAGCCATCGGCGGCAGCGGCACATGTGCGCACAACACGGCTCATCGCAGGCACGCTCTTGCTGGTGCTGGCCGGCGTCTTGGTGTTCAGTGAAATCCGGAGTAAACAGGATCAGGAACCTGTGTTATAATCAAGATTACAAACTTTTTAGTACCCGCTTGCCGCGCCCATCCTGAGAGGAGGTCTCACCTATGTCTGATCCGAAGACGCTTGTTCAGGAGCAACTTGCGCGCAATAGCTGGGGACTGCTGGGAACCCAGGGCCATGTGCTCGGCATTGATCTGGGCGGCTATGGCTTACGCGCGGCCCTGGTCGATCTCCATAGTCGTACATACACCAACGCCCATGCCGAGATTCAAGATCCCACACCACAGCAGGTGGTTGATCAGGCAATTGGGCTGACCCGTGAGTTGTTGAAAAATACCGGTGTGACCCCTGATCGTCTGGTGCGTATCGGCATCGGCTTCGGTGGTCCGGTTGATCCGGTCCGGGGCGTTGCCCGGCTCTCCACGCGGGTACCCGGCTGGGAGAATTTCCCAATTACCGCATCATTCGAGCGTACCTTTGACGCCGTTACACTGCTGGATAATGATGCAACCCTGACCGCTTTGGGGGAAGCGACCTTTGGGACCGGGCAGAATTGCGAGAATCTTTTCTACATGCATCTGAGTAGCGGCGTTGGGGGTGGCTTGGTGATCAACGGGCAACTCTACCACGGAGCTACCGCTACTGCCGGCGAAATTGGGCATGTGCTCGTCAGCCGGGAGTGGGAGGGCGTGAGTGAAACCGCCACCCTGGAGGAACTGGTCTCGATTGACGGGTTGTTACGCCGGGCCCGGCAGCAGGGGCTCGATACGCAGAATCTCAACGATATCTTTAGCGATCATCCCGTGGCCCAGCGGGTTGTCGCCGAAACGGTCAACCTGCTGGCCCTGCGGATGGCGCAGATTACCACGCTGCTCGATCCCCAGGTGATTGTGCTTGGCGGGATTGTGGTCCGTATTGGCGGGGAACGCTTTGTGCAGGCCATTGATCAGCAGATGCGCCAGTTTATTGCCCCCCAGTTTGCGCATCCGGTGAAGGTCATCGCCTCGGTTCTTGGGGTTGAGAGTATCGCCATTGGCGCGCTGGCGCTGGCGCTGAAGAGCCTGCGGGACTAGCCGGCAGCGCAATTTGCATGCGCTGTGCCTGAATGTTATAATTCCTTCACCCAAACGTGTACATCAAAATACAGCAGGGTGGCCGCGTGGCCCTCTGCTGTATTCTGTGTTCTGCAACTGGAGAAGTATGGAAGCCAGGACAATCATTTACGGTGAAATGGCCCTTGACCGGCTCGCCCAGTGGCTGCATGCAACGGGTGAACCCCAGGATCTGGAGGTCGTCGTGCGGCGCTATCTGGAGATTCTGCGCGAACTTGTGGTGGAGGAGCAGCAATGAGCGCACCGACATTCAACGGTACGGCTGAACAACAACATCTGGCTGCGGAAGTTTTTCGACTCATGACGGCGCAAGGTGCCATGTTTGCTGCCGATGCGCCAATTACGCAGACGCTGACGAATCTGGCCGACTTTCTGGCAGCCCAGCAGCAACGTGACTCCGGGAAGGTGGCACAGGAGATCGATGCCGCCCTTCAGGAGAATGCGCAAATCTTTGCACGGCAGGAAGATGATGGCGAAATCTCTTATGTCACCTCGCGGCAGGGCGCGTACCAGGAACGCCGGGAAGACCGGAGTCACAGCTTTCGCGAGCGCCTGTACGAGCCGGAAGAACCCCTCCCGGTTGACGATATCAGTGTTGTGGTTTCAACGTCCCGCCCCGCGCTGACTACGGTTGAACCAGTGTTCATTTCGGACTACTGGCAACAGCAGGCTGGTCTTCTGCCAATGCCCCCGGCGGAAGAAGGTGAAGCAGCAGCAGAACCTGGATTTGCGCCGACCGGATGGTCCGCGCCGGAATCCGCTCCCAGCGCGTTTGCCGAAGCCGAAGCAGCGGAAGAGGAGCAAGTGCCGGCCTTCTCTGAGCGCGCCGCGGCACCGGCACCGGGTGTGCCGGAACAGGCTGAGGCCGAAGCTGCCCCGGCAGAACCGGTACCGACGCCTCCACCTATGGAGGTTCCGCCGGTTGAACCAACATTCATTGAGGTAGAAGCGGAAGCCGAAGCCGTCGCGGAGCCGGAGCCGGAAGAGACAGAAGAGGTTGTGCCCGCTGTAATGGAGGCTACGCCGGAGGTAGCGACACCGATCGCCACGGAACCGGCACCGCCTGAAGAGACAACGGAAGCCACACCGGAGGTAGAAGAAGCCGCCGAAGTGGTCGGGGAAGCCACCGAAGTGGCCGCGGCCGAAGCGGAAGAAGAAATAGTCGAAGCGGTTGAAGCCGAACCGGCGGAAGCAGTCAGCGAAGCGGAAGAGGTTGCGGCAGCCGAGGCGGTTGAACTGCCCGAGACTATGATTAAGTTGAATGATACCAGCATCAATCTGGGGCAACCGGTGCCCCAATTAATGGCCGAGCATGGCAAAGAACTGGCGGCAGCACTGGTCAATAGTATTGACAAAGATCCCCTTCAGCAGATCGCCCGCTTTGGTCGAGACTTCTTTACGACCAGCGATCTGGTCAACCTGGGGAAGAACGATCTACGGCGCATCCGTGAGTATATCGTCGAGGTAGGCGAGCCGGTGCTGGATACGGCCATCATTGCCGACCTCTACTATAACAGCCCGCGCCAATCGTCCTTTGAAGGCTTTCGCTTCTCGCTCAACTATCGCCTGAGCCGCGAGAAGGATTTTGATTTTGTCGGCGTGGATGGCGCATATCTCTGGTCGGCGCGCGGTCTACCAACCATCGGATCAAAGCGCGTCAAGGCGGGGGAGATGGGCCAGATTACCAGTTACCTGGTTGAAGGCTACGATGATAGTCTGGAGCAACAGAGCGCTGAAGCAATCGAAGAGACCGGGGTGCTGAATCGTAAGTTAACTTTCTTCGAGTGGGAGTATGGCGTGCTTCCACTGGATACAAGCCTGGCAACTTTGCTGCCCAAACCGTTGCTCGACAGCCAGCGTAGTGTTGTGCTCCGGTTTGAGTCACCTCAGCATTACACCACGCACCCGGTTGAGGTGCGCTACCCGACCGGCAACCGTGGCGGCTGGCTCCAGGGGCTTGAGGAGTTCTTCCACGAGCATCTGATACCGGGGGCACTGATTACCCTGGCACGCACGGAAGAACCGAACGTCTTTACCATTACGTATGAAGAGATGGAAGGAACCGAAGACCGCATTCTGACGCTGGATGAGAAGAAGAACAAGTTCGCGTTCGCCAATGTCACCTACACCTGCGAAGTGGATACGGACCAGTTCCCCAGCCAACAGAAGTTTGGGAAGTTCAAGAACTTGAAGTCGCTGCCGATGAACGAGCGGCGCAAGGGTGATGTTGTTTTGCAGCATGTCTTCGTAGCCACGGGAGAGCAGGTCGGCACCCGGAGTGACCCGCTCTACTGGATGTCACTGGACGATCTGTATGTTGCCTTCAATGTGCTGCGTCCGGCTGCACGGCCCTATCTGGAGTCGCTGCTGGCGTCGGATGATATTTTCTCGCCCGATGAGTCGACACCAGGGACATACTACTACAAACCTGAACCTGAACCTGAAGACGAGGAAGAAGAGGAGGAGGATATCCTGATGTCCGGCACATACGACGACGAAGACGAGTATTAAGCGTCTGTTATGGATCTGCGCGAAGAATTACAACAGATCGGTAATAATGATCAACCGCTGGCGAAGCAGCATCTCAAAATGCTTTCGAATATCGATGGCGGGAACAGTCGCGTCTTTGCTGAAAGCTGGCCGCACATTCCAGGTGAACGCCGGATTGAGATCACTGAGACGCTGGTGGAACTGGCCGAAGACAATATTGACCTGAACTTTCGTCAGGTCTTCCTGTTATGCCTGGACGATCCCGAAGCTGCGGTGCGCACAATTGCCCTCAATGGATTGTGGGAGGATGATCGCCTGACTACACTGCGCCGAATACTGGATCTGTTAAATGATCCTTCGGGCAGCGTGCGGGAAGCGGCGGTTCTCTTCCTGGGACGTGCGGCCTATCGCGCTGAGATGGGCGAACTGCCGGAGGAGGAAACCCGCGCAGTCTGCACCGCCCTGCTTAACGCAACGTCCGACCCGGAGCAGCCGATTGATGTGCGGCGGCGGGCGGTCGAAGGCATTGGCTACCTGAGCGCGTTGCCCGAGGCGCAGGTAAAAATTGGTCGTGCCTACGCCCACACCGAACAACTGATGCGCGAGAGTGCGGTGGTAGCAATGGGGCGCTCTATGCAGCGGGCCTGGTTCCCCTACATTGAGCGCGAACTGCACAGCATCTCCCCCGCGATGCGCTACGAAGCGGCCCGGGCCGTGGGAGAACTGGGGGAAGAAGGGCGTGATCTACAAGAAGGGCTTCTGCCCCTGGTGGATGATGACGACAGTGAGGTTTCACAGGCGGCAATCTGGGCACTGGGGCAGATCGGTGGGCAGCATGCACGCCGGGTGTTGCAACGTCTGGCCCGCAGCCAGGATGAGGTGCGCAGCCAGGCGGCCCAGGATGCGCTGGAGGAACTGACGTTTGACGAGTTATGATATGACGCGCGGCGCATGCATTCCCGCCTATGTGCCGCGCGACGCCACGTATGACACACTATCGCCCACAGTTGGCTGAACCGTCCCCAGCCTATGACCAGATCTATCTTTCGCCCCACCTGGATGATGCCGTACTCTCATGTGGCGGCACCATTGCCGCGCAGGTTGCTAACCGGCAGCGCGTGCTGGTTGTCACCGTTTGCACCGGCACACCGCCGGCAGATGTGCAACGTAACCCGTTTGTAGCACATATTCATACTCTCTGGCAGTTGGAAGCGGAAGAGGTTTTGCATACCCGCCGGCAGGAAGATCGCCAGGCGCTTGCCCAACTTGGCGCAGACCCGCACTGGCTCGGCTTGCTCGATGCCATCTACCGCCAACCGGAAGCCTATGCTGATAATACCCGCCTGTTTGGGCAAATTGCGCCAGAGGACACGCTCGGCGGTGCAGTAATGGCCGCGCTCAACGAACTGCTCCAGCAGCAACCGCAGGCAACCCTGCATGCGCCGCTCGGTGTCGGTGGGCATGTAGACCATCAAATTGTCTACCAGGCGGCGGCGGACCTGGCGCGCGCCGGGGCTGCCGTGGCCTTCTACGAGGACTTTCCCTACGTGCAGGTACCGGACGCCCTCGATGCACGCCTGCGTTACCTGGCAGAGCAGGGCGATACGTTTAGCCCCCGCACGCTGACCATTGACGCAACCCTGGCGCACAAGATCCGGGCAATTGCAGCCTATTCCAGCCAGCTTGCAGCCGTGTTCGCGGAAGCCGGCCCGATGTCCGAGGTAGTGACATGCTATGCCCACAGCCTGCATCCGGAAGCCGGCAACTATGGAGAACGCATATGGCTACTGGATAATCCAGTCAGCAGTGGCAGGTAATTCATGACTGATGAACAGCAGCTATTGATCAACCCGCTCCCTGCAACACACAACGGCAGCCTGGCAATCAGCGAGCCGACACCCGCCGAGTGGGATGCCTTTGTCCTGCGTCATCCGCAGGGGCACCTGCTCCAACTCGCGCCCTGGAGCCGGCTCAAAGCGGTTGCCGGCTGGAGTGTGCAACGCGTTGCCGTCGTTGGACCAGCCGGCCCGGAAGCCCTGCCCGATGCCAAATCAGCCACACCTGCGCATACTCAAATTCTGGCGGGAGCGCAGATGCTTTTTCGTCGGCGCTACGGCGTGAGTGTCGCGTATGTGCCGCGTGGTCCGCTGCTTACGGGCGATCCGGCGATCGATGATCTGTTGCTCAACCGCCTGACGCGCATTGCTCGCCGTCGCCGGGCGGTTTTTCTGCGGCTTGAACCAAACCTGCTGGAAGCGCATCCGCAGGCCGATGAATACCATACCGGGATGCTGCTCAAGGGATTTGAACCCACTGCGCCGATCCAGCCGCGCAGCAGCATTCACCTGGATCTCACCGTGCCGGAGGAGCAGATCTTTGCGGGCTTCAGCAAGGGCCACCGCGCCGATATTCGCCGGGCAGAACGACGGGGCGTGACGGTGCGTGTCGGCAACGCGGATGATATCGCGGCCTTCTTCGCCATTATGCAGGCGACCGGCAGTCGGGCCGACTTTGGCATTCACGCGGAGACATATTACCAGACCGCACACACAGCGTTCCAGGAGTGCAGCCGGTTGCTGTTAGCCGAACAGGCGGGGCAGGTCATTGCCGGGCATATGGTCTTTGCTGATGCACACGCCGGACTCTATTTCTACAGCGGAGCCACCGAAGCCGGACTAAAGTCTGGTGCAAATCATCTGCTGCAATGGTATGCTATCCGGTGGGCCAGTGCGCAGAGCTGTGTCTGCTATGACCTGTGGGGCATTCCCGATGCGCTTGGGCGCGCGGCTACGACAACCGACCCGGAGGAGCGCGCAGCGCTAGAGGGTGAAGCGCAGGCTGATCCAATCATCGGCGTATACCGCTTCAAGAAGGGCTTTGGCGGCCGGGTAGTGCGCTATCTGCCGGCGTATGATCAGGTCTACCTGCGACCGCTCTATGCATTATGGCGACGCCGCATCGGAAGTTAGCTTCAATACTGCCGCAGGCGAAATGCACCAATAATGGTACTTGTTTTATCTTTTTCAGGAAAATTTGGCACAAAGTGCCAAATTTTCCTGAAAAAGCATGTCCTGTTCCACCCTGCCGGAGGCGAATCAGTGCATCGGGATAGCCCACCGCATAAGTCATGTTATGTAAACAGTATTGAGATTCACAGAACAACTGAGGGTGCGGAAAATCCTGGAAGGGTAACATTTACATATGCACCTGACTGATCTTCTGGCCTATCTTCCACACGTTCAAATCCATGGCCCAACCGATATTCCAATTACCAACCTGGCGTACGACTCACGCCAGGTGCAGCCAGGCAGCCTGTTTGTTGCCGTCAAAGGCTTTCATGTCAATGGGCATGCCTATATTCCGCAGGCGCTGGAGCGCGGCGCAGCGGCGGTGGTGGTGGATGCGCGCTACTGGTCACACGGCGACCAACCGGCACCGGGGCTGGATCAATACACGCTGCTGGTTGTTCCCGACAGCCGGATAGCGCTTGCACCGCTGGCGGCCGCGTTTTATGGCTACCCGGCGCAGCAACTGGGTGTCGTGGGGATAACCGGCACCAAGGGCAAATCGACGACGACAGCACTGGTTAGCCAGGTGCTGGAGGGCGGCGGACAGCGCACCGGCATGATGAGTACGGTTGATTTTAAAGTGGGCGCGCGCCAGTGGGCCAACACCACCCGGCAGAGCACGCCGGAAGCGCCCGAAGTGCAGGCGCTCCTGCGCGAGATGGTGACGGACGGTTGCGCCTATGCCGTACTCGAAGCGACCTCACACGCCCTCTCGGAGCGCTGGAATCGTCTGGGGCACTGCGCCTTTGATGTAGCCGTTTTTCTGAATGTCACCCACGAGCATCTGGACTACCATGGCAGCGTTGAACAGTACCGGCAGGATAAGACGCGGCTCTTCGCCATGCTGGAGGACGACCCGCGTGCGCCGACTGCCGCCCGGCATGCGGCCAAAGCGCGCAAGTTTGCGATTGTGAATGCCGATGATCCTTTTCATCAAATGTTTCTGGAGGCGGCCCCCGCCGGCGCACAACGGTTGACCTATGCCATCAACGCGCCCGCCGATATACGCGCCTACGATATTGTCGCATCGCCCGGAGGAACCCGGTTGCGTGTGGCGACACCCTGGGGCGAAGGCCAACTTGAACTGCAGTTACCCGGCGGCTTTAACGTCCTGAATGCGCTGGCCGCCCTGAGCGTAGCGCTGACACAGGAGGTCACACTGGAGCAGGCCGCCGCAGCATTGAGCCGGATACGCGGCATTCGCGGACGCATGCAGCAGATTGATCAGGGCCAACCGTTCAGCGTGATTGTTGATTATGCCCACAACCCGGACTCGTTTGAGCAGGTGATGGGAATGCTGCGCCCACTTACGGCCGGCAGGCTGATTGCTGTCTTTGGCAGCGCCGGCGAGCGTGATCGTGAGAAGCGTCCGCTCCAGGGGGCCATTGCCGCACGCTACTGCGACCTGTTGATTCTCACCGATGAAGATCCCCGGCGCGAAGATCGACAGGCAATTATTGCCGAGATTGCCGCCGGTGCGGAGCGGGCCGGGAAAACAGCCGGCAGTGGCTACCTCAGCATTCCCAACCGGGCTGAGGCGATCCGGGCCGCTTTTGCCCAGGCGCAACCAGGCGATCTGGTGCTGCTGCTGGGGAAGGGCCACGAGGGCAGTATTGAGTATGCCGACGGCAAACACCCGTGGGATGAGGTGGCAGAAGCACGCGCCGCGCTACACGAGGCCGGCTACAGCACGGCGGACGATGCATAGGCTGTAGATCGACTTCGTCGCGTCGCACGGCATTGCCCGTTAAGACAAGAATGAAGGAACGCATGGGAAGCGGGGCTTTGGGCCCCCTTTCTTTATGTAAAATAGATATGACAACTCAAACTATTCAATCATCACTGGATGTATCCGTACGCCGGCGCGTCCTGACGCTGGCACTGCCCGCCGTTGGTGAACAGTTGCTCAACACCGCCGTCGGCCTGACGGACGTCTACCTGGTGGGCAACCTGAGCCGACAGGCTGTCGCTACGTTAGGCTATGGCAGCGCGGTAGCACAGGCCAGTGTCGGCCTGGGAAACCAGATGGTCTGGCTGGTTACGGTACTGTTTATCGCCTTTGCCATCGGGAGTACGGCGCTGATTGCGCGGGCCGGCGGCGCACAGGACCGGGAAGAGATGCAGCGCGTGCTGCAACAATCCATGCTGGTTGCGTTGATTATCGGCCTGCTGACGATGCTGTTTGTCCTGGGCATGGCGCATCCATTCTTGCTCCTGCTTGATGCGCCCGATCCGGTACTGCCGCATAGTCTGCACTATTTGCAGATCATTGCGCCATCGCTTATTCCGGCGGCGCTGCTGTTTGTCGGCAATGCCTGCCTGCGCGGCGTCGGTGACACACGTACGCCGCTCTATGTGATGCTGGGCGCGAATGGCGTCAATATTTTTGTTTCGTGGCTACTGGTCAACGGCAATCTGGGCCTGCCCACGCTGGGAGTGGGCGGTGCGGCACTGGGAACCGCCATCGGGCGGGGTGGTGGCGGGCTGGTTGTTGCCGCGCTACTGCTACGAGGACGTTCCGGCTTACGTCTGACATTTGACCTGCGCATGCACACACCGATGATCCGGCGCATCCTGCAGATTGGCCTGCCTTCTGCCGGTGAGATGTTGATCTTTCATGGCGCGCTGCTGATCTTTACCCGCCTGGTCAACAGTCTGGGCACGGTCGCCTATGCCGCCCACAGCATCACAATTAGCATCGAGTCGCTCTCGTTTTTGCCGGGGATGGGGTATGCGGCCGCCGCAGCAACACTGGTTGGGCATGGATTGGGCGCACGCTCACCGCGGAGCGCCGGCGACTGCGCGTACGAGTCACTCTGGCAGGGTGGCCTGATGATGACGCTGGCGGGAGGGGCGATGGTCTTCTTTCCGGCACAGTTGCTGGCGCTCTTCAACAACGATCCGGCAGTAGTAGCGGCGGGCGTTGCACCGCTACGCGCGGCCGGTCTGGTGCAACCCGCGCTGGCGGCCAGTTTTATTCTCTCCGGCGGACTACGCGGCGCGGGCGACACGCGCTGGCCGCTCTATGTACGCCTGATCTCTAGCTGGGGCATTCGGCTGCCACTGGCGCTGCTGCTGGTAGGTCTGCTCGACTATGGTTTGCAGGGCATCTGGCTGGCGATGTGTGTGGACTTTACCGTGCAGGGGCTGCTGTCCCTCTGGCGCTTTGGCTCGAATCGCTGGCAGACGGTTAAGGTGTAAGGCAACGGGGAAGCGATGAGCATTGATCTGGCTCCAAATAATCCCTATGGGCTGACGTTGCGCACGCCGGTGCTGGCGGCAGCGGGCAGCCTGGGGTATGGCGTTGAGTATGCGCGCCTTTTGAACCTGGGCGGACGAGCACCACGCAGTGCGCCACCCGCGCCCCACACCCTGCCGGGCGCACTGATCACGCGTACCACAACACTGCGCCCACAGCGCGCCCGACCACTTCCGCGCCTGATCGAAACCGCCGCCGGTCTGGTCTACAGCGGTGGTGAGCATAACCCCGGCCTGCGCTATGTGATCGAGCAGTGCGCACCGATCTGGGCCAACTGGGAACTGCCTGTGCTGGTGAGTATCGGCGGGGAAACGGTATCGGCGTATGCGGAAGCGGCGGGCAAACTCGAAGGCGTGGAGGGGATTGCCGGAGTGGAGATCAATCTTACCGCCGACGGCCGCCTGCTGCCGGCACAGGCCGGGAAGATCGTTGCCGCAGTCCGCGCTGCAACCCTGCTGCCGTTGCTGGTAAAACTGCCGGCCGCAACGACCGACCCGATTGCGCCGGCGCTGGCCTGTGCCAGTGCCGGTGCAGATGCTATCGTGCTTACCGGCAGCATGCCCGCGCTGGCAGTCGATCCGCAGACCGGCGAACCGGTCCACGGCCGGCTATGCGGCCCCGCGCTACGTCCACTGGCATTACGGCTGGTTGCCGAGGTTGCACCGGCAGTACCAATTCCGGTTATCGGCATCGGTGGCATCACCACAGCAGATGACGCGCAACAGTTCCTGGCGGTTGGCGCGCTGGCCGTGGGAGTGGGTACTGCCCTGCTGAACGATCCCCGTGCGGCTGGTCGCATCGCGGCAGAACTCACGTAGTATCGCCTTCAGGTGCTTTTCCGCAAGACTATCCGGGCAGCTTCTCGATCTCAAAGCGCAACGGCGGACGCCCGCGTGCTTCCCAGAAGCGCTGGTGGTGCGATTTCAACTCCTCGTCAAGCTGCAGGCGGAACTGCCCTTCCGGGACTATGGCAAAGCGTTGGTCGGCCCGCGCCAGCTCCAGCAGTTCCGCAAACAGCCGCACCTCATCGGTCATGATGCTCAGGCGACCAGCCGGTACCAGAGCACGCTGCACCTGGTCAAGAAAGGCATGGGAGATCACGCCGCGCCGCCGCTCCTTGGAGGTCATTTCGGGCACCGGGTAGTGCAGATAGACCGCCGGAAGCGAGTCGGGCAACAGCAGCGGGTAGAGCAGCTTGACATTGACTTTGATAAACTTGATATTAGGAAGCGCATGCTCCGCAGCCTGCTCCACCGCCCGATAGAGCGACTTGAGCGAAGTATCCACTCCCACATAGTTAACCTGGGGCATGCGGGCTGCCAGTGCGCAGAGAAACTCACCCGTTCCGCAGCCAACTTCCAGTTCAAGCGGTTGCTGATTGCCAAACAGATCCGGTGATATCAGCCGGGGAAACCGTTCCGGGTGTGTATGTAATTCACCACCGTGCCAGCGGATGAGATACTCTGATTGCAACGATGCGGCGGGAATGCGGGACCGCCGGCGCATGGGATAACGACCTCGGGGCATAACAGATCTTCTTCTTTAACGAAACTAACAGCGCGCTACAGTTTTATACCACTTTTCACAAGGGTGATGATTGCTTTGAATATGTACTTAAACGGATCAGATTTTAACTGACCACCCTGTGTTACCATCAAGAAATGATGGGCAGTAAAAAGTTTTCCAGGCCTCACATAACTAGCGGCATGCAAAGAACCTGCTGCATAATGCAGTCGGTTCTAATACCCGAATATTGCCATCTTCATCAATTATCGCTTCAAATGTCTGGAGCATACTTTTACCTCCTCCGGCAGAATACTCGGCTTAATCATATCTTATACAACTCCTATGAATTGAGAGATCGCACGACATTATAACATCAAGCTCAAATACAGGAGTTACGTGGTCACTGACCCGGAAGGGAATGTCGCCTCCGGCAGGGCGGAAGATCCCCTTCTTTTTCACAAAAATGTTACACTCTGTGTAACATTTTTGTGAAAAAGATAAAAAGCGTACCATGCTGCCGCAGGCGCAGCGGGTTTCCATGGGGTGGAACATCCGGTTTGCATGGTAACCGCGTAACTCCTGTCACATACAGGAGTTACGCGGTGCAGCCAATTCCGGCCTGGTGCCAGACCCGAACACCGGTTTCGCCCTGCCGGAGGCGAAACCGGGACATTTGAATGCCCACCGCGTAACTCCTGTCACATACACTGCACATTAACTGATCACTCGACAGAACCGGCAATGACACAGAGTTATTGTAGCATAGCATAGCCGGTGATGCGCTCTTCGCTGTAGCGTTGCTCTGTTAGCGGGAAGTCATCCCGCAGCCTGCGCCGATATGCTAAAATCAGACTGAAAGCGAGCCGAACCTGGATGCCACGGGAGATGCAGGATGACCAGCGACGAAAGAAACAACAACGCAACGTTGCAGCGTGAGAATGAGCAACTGCGGCAGCGTGTCGCCGAACTGGAACGACTGCTCGCCGCCAACCAACCGGCAACCGATGCCAAGACCGCAATACCCGCTGCAGCGGCCAGCATGCCACCCGCGACCTGCGCAACCTGCCAGACATTTCTCGACAACTTCCCCGCTATGCTCTTTGCTAAAAATCGGCAGGGTGAGATTATCCTGGTCAACCGACAGTGGGAACAGTTCAACCGCATCGCCGGAACAGAGGCATTGGGCAAAACGGATCAGGAACTCTACCCGGCGGATATCGCCGCCGCCAACTGGGAGATTGCGTCCCGCGTCCTGAAGACGGGCGCTATTCTCGAACGGGAGGACGAGATCCCTACGGCCAATGGTCTCCGTACCTATGGCAGCGTCAACTTCCCGATCTATGATGACCAGGGCCAGATTGCGGCGGTGGGTGGTACGGCAACCGATATAACCGCGCAGCGGCAGGCAGAAGACGAGCTACAGTTATTCAAAGCGCTGGCGGAACATGCACCCGATGGCATTGTCGTATCCGGTGTAGATAATATTGTCACCTACATCAACCCGGCCTTTGAGCGTCTGGCGGGCTATAGCACAGCCGACCTGGGACGGCATGCCTATGAATTTTATGCCGAGGAGGACACCATTCTGCAGGAAGTGACACATCTGGTGAAGGCGCAGCGCTTCTGGCAGGGCCAGTTTACCTATCAGCGCAAGTCCGGGGGCATGTTTACCGGACATCTGTCTATCTTTCTGGTGCTTGATGATGATAGCACGCCAATTGCTATCGCGCGGATCATCCGCGACCTGACCGGGCAGCAGCGCAGCGAGCAAGAACGCGCGGCCTTGCAGCAGCAGGTGATCGCGGCCCAAGAGGCTGCTCTGCGTGAACTCTCCACGCCGCTGATCCCGCTGACCAGCGATATCGTGCTGATGCCGTTGATCGGCGCAATTGACAGCCGGCGCGCCCATCTGGTGGTCGAGACGCTGCTGGCAGGTGTGGCTACACAGCGCGCCCGCCTCGCCATTCTGGATATCACGGGTGTTGCGGTGGTGGATTCGCAGGTAGCGCAAGTGTTGCTGCAGGCGGCCCAGGCGGTCAGGCTGCTGGGAGCGCGGATCATGCTGACGGGCATTCAGCCGCAGATCGCCGAGACGCTGGTGCATCTGGGGATTGACCTGCGCGGCGTGCTGACGCATGGCAGTTTGCAAATGGGGATCGCGTGGGCGTTAAAGCTGGGACAAGAGAAGCTCTCAGAGACTGTCTGAAACGGGTTGGTCATGGGGCAATACCTTTCAAATAGTAGAACCTGCGCGGTAGCATGGCAAACCGGGTGGTTGTTCCGATACAGAACAGTTCCGCCTGCGGCAGCATGGTACGTTTTTACCTTTTTTCACAAAAAACTTTTCACTTTGTGAAAAGTTTTTTGTGAAAAAAGAATGATTTCTTCCACCCTGCCGGAGGCGGTATCCTCTTCCAGGGAAGGAATCACCTAAGCCCGGTTATTTGAAAGGAATTGGGTCATGGGGCGACGGCCCCGGCGCAGGCGTCCCGGCGTCAGCCGGGGTGTGGCCGGAACCGGCTGACGCCGGGACGCCTGGGGTGCGGTCCGGTGGCGCAGGGCACCCCGCATGCCGTGGGACCGACGCGCATCAGCTTTTCAGACAGTCTCTAAGGAACAATACTTTTCAAATAAGCTCGCGCAAAACCGTAAAGGACGCCAAAAATCGCATACACGTTATAGCTTTGCGGCTTTGTCAACTTCGTCCTATTTGAAAGGTATTGGATCTGGAAACGCATGGACATCCACGCGTTCCCAGCGTTTGAACCGGTTGCGCTACGCCGCGTTATAGGCGCGGCTGTAGAGTTCGATAATCTCTTGCTTGGTGGGCTTGCGGGGGTTGTTCGCCGGACTGCCGCTGTCGATAGCTGCATCCGCCATCGAGGGCGCGAGCCGCATCAACTTCTCTTCTTCGACACCCAGTTCACGCAACGACGGCACCTTGATGTCCTTGATCAGTCGGTTGATCGCCTTCACCGCCAGATCGGCCGCGTCCATATAGGCCAACCCATCGGTCTGCTCGCCCATTGCTTTGGCGATATGAGCATACCGCACCGGGTTACCAATCAGACTAAACTCCGTCACCACTCCCAGGAGCGCCGCATTAGAAACACCATGCGCAATATGGAAGTACGCCCCGATCGGGCGGGACATGCCATGCACCAACGCCACCGAGGAGTTGCTAAACGCGATGCCAGCCTGGAGTGCCCCCAGCATAACCTTCTCGCGCGCATCCTGGTTATTCCCATTAGACCAGGCCTGGCGAATATTCTGCGAAATCAGCTCAATTGCCGAAATGCAGAAGATATCCGCCATTGGCTGGGCCTTCACCGAGACATAAGCTTCAATCGCATGCACCAGCGCATCCACCCCGGTTGCAGCGGTCACGCCGGGCGGCGAGGAGAAAGTCAGCAGCGGATCAACCACGGCGATATCAGGCATCAGGTGAGGGCTACCGATCAGCATCTTCACATCGGTGTTGGTGTCGGTAATCACCGTGTAAACGGTTGCCTCACTGCCGGTGCCGGCGGTCGTGGGCAGGGCGACCAGCGGTGCGCCCGGAGTGCCGATCTTGCCGATGCCCTTGTACTGCTCAATTGAGCCGGGATTAGTTGTCATCACTGAAATCGCTTTGGCGGTATCTATCGGACTGCCACCACCAACCGCCAGGAGAAAATCGCAGTTGTTTTCTTTGTAGAGGTTCAGACCTTCCTGCACAAACTCTACCACCGGCTCACTATTGACCCCGGCATAAACCACACTGGTAATATCGTGCTGCCCCAGGATCGTTTCAACCTTCTCAACCAGGCCGATCTTCTGCATAATCTGGTCGGTGACAATCAGGCCGCGCTTCAGGCCGCGTTGCCGGCAGTGTGCGCCGATCTGTTCGGCCGCACCGGAGCCGACCAGCATCAACGCGGGAACGCGAAATTCTCGTGGCGATAACATCAGACCCTCCTTACACACCTTCTTTTTCCTCTGGCAAACAGGAAACAACTAATCGCATAGCACAACTATCACTGCATATGATGTCGGGATGCCGGCATGTGCGTCACAGCGCGCCCGGACCGGCACGCTACTGAATGATGTACTATGGGGTATCAGGACATCAATTATCAGTCGGGATATAAAAATGAAGAGAGATGTTGCATAGTTTAATACACAACAGTCAATATGTCAACAGAATGCCCAGATATATTACAGCCTTTGCAAAGCCTGTAGCAAAATACTGCAACTTGCATTTCAGGCATCCGGCACCGGACCCGGCGGACTGATCAAGGTACTACTGATCCAGCCCTCGTTGCCGACGGGGATACGTCGTGCCGGTTGGCAATTGGGGGCCGTTGCTAATTCAACGACACGAATACGATACCAGGGAGCCGTACCGACCGACCGTTCTTCCAGAATCGCTACCTGGTCGCCCGGGCAGACCTGCCCCAGCACCGTCTCCGGCGCGATGACCGGCTCGCTCCGCAAGTTCCCGCCGTTGCCGACGACATTTCCCACGCCGGACGCACCCGCAAACAACGTCGTCTGTTCCGCCTGAGCCGTCGCACTCAAACCAGCCTCAGCAGTCCGGGTTGCCACCGCTGTTGCTGCCTGGGACGTAGACTGAGCCACCTGTGTGGCTTGCAGCATCTCGACGCGCTCGGTATTGTACTGGAGCGCAAATCGCAACCCAAAGACGAAAACGCCAATAACAATACCGGCAATAAGTACATTGACAAAGGCCCGGATTGGGCCACCACGACGCGGCGCATTTGGGCGAAACAACCGGTCCCAATCACGCGGGTTCATTCTGGCAGGCAAGCTCTCCTCCTTGAGCAACACTCACTGGACAGGTAGTCGGCAAGAAACAGGACAAACGACGCGCGTATTTACGCCGAATATCTACAGATCATAGTGCAAAATTATCTGGCGTTCACCATTGGGCGCAAATCCGAACCAGTGGTAGAGCCGCTGGGCCTGAAGATTATAAGACTGTGTGTTGAGCGTCACCAGGGTTGCATTATGCCGACGCGCGAACGCAATGACCTCGGCCAGCAACCGGACACCAATGCCCCGCCCCTGGTAAGCCGGGTCCACCGCAATCCGCACCAGATGGGTTAACTGATTGTTGAAGTGACTTGTAGCATAGGCATAGCCCACCGTCTGATGCTCCAGTTCCGCTATAATGCAGAGCGGTCCCTGCGCAATTGCTGTGCGCATGACGGTATCATCTTTTGTCCACTGCGGCTCAAAACAGACCTGATCCAGCTTCATAATCGCATCCAGGTCTACCGGAAGAGCCGGACGTACATGGACTGACTGATTGCCGGAAGTCGGCACATCCAGGGTACGCTTCTCGTAGACAATGACCTCCGTTGCGGGTGTGTAACCCAATATACGCAACCGTGGATGCAGCCAGACATCCGTAACTTCGTCGGCAGCATAAAAAACATGCCGTATATCACGCGCAGCCAGTTCCGCCTGGAGAAAGGTCCATAACTTCTCCAGCGCGGGTGTCACCTCCAGGCCATCAACCAGCGCTACCCCTCGGAGCCAGATCGTTGCCTCCGCGCGCCAACCGACCAGCATCACACCCCAGAGTTCATCATCCGACTCCATCACAACGGCGTGCGCCGCTGTGAGCAGCGCAGGCAGGTCGCTGCCGGTAAGTCCATAGTAGCGGCGGGCAGCATCCCGTAAGAGCCGCGCGACATGGTTCAGGTCCGTTGCATTGGCAAGACGCAACCGGGCCAGCGAAAGATCAAGCGTGCGTCGAAACAGGCGCATAAGCGTGCTATTATATCCTATGCACGGACGCTCCCGGCAGGAGCGTTTGCCAGTTACCCTATTGTACACCAGAACGGTACCAGATGGCACACAAGTACCACATTACCAGGGAGTTTTCCAATGCAACACCATAATTCGCCGGCAGTTTCGGGCAAGCCCGGGCTCTGGCGCTATATGCAAACCTATTGGCGGCGAGCTTTCGGATTGAACGTCTCACCAATCGACCCGCTGCTCTTCGTTGGCGGCCAGTTCCGAGATATACAGTGGCCGGCGCTGTATGCCCTCGGCATTCGTGTCGTACTTAGCCTGCAGGCCGAGTACGAGGACCGTTTCACCGGCCCCGACCCGATACGCACACTCCGGTTGCATGTGCCCGACTTCCACGCGCCATCGTTGGAACAACTAACAGAAGGCGTTCAGTTTATCGCGGCGGCCCACGCCGACGAACTGCCGGTCCTGGTTCACTGTCACGCCGGAGTGGGGCGTGCCCCGGCCACCGCCATCGCCTACCTGATGGCCCACCGGGGGATGTCGCTCGACAGCGCCATCGCCCTGATCCGCGCCGCCCGACCGATTATCAATGTAAACGGCGAGCAGCGCCTGCGCCTCCAGGAGTGGGAGCAGCATCTGCGCGCCCGACGCAGCGATCCGCCTACCTGATAGCATCCCTCAGCCGGATTTCATTGACATCTGTTAGTGCGAAGCATATAATGCGGCGTCTTCAGTTTCATGTTGAGGAAACCACTGCCATAATGGAGTCGATTGCCGTCCAACTCAACCGATTACGCTGGCCGGGCACATGGCCGATACTGCTCGGCGGGCTCCTCCTGGTCAGCGCCTGGTTGCTGCTGGGCGGTGCGCAACTTGTCGGCTGGAGCGTTACAACGGCTGGTTCGGCTCCGCTCACCCTGCTCGCAGCAACGGCTATGCTGTTGCTCCCGGGATTGGCGTTGCTGCGCCTGTTCTGGCCGGATAGTCTGCCGCTTATGCAGCGCTGGCCGCTGGCAATTGGGATAAGCTGTGCGCTCCCCCCGCTACTGCTGCTGGTTAGCCAATCCCTGGGCATTCGGTGGAACAGTGGGCTCTGCTGGGGCTATCTTGCACTGAGCGGACTTATCCTGATCTGGCCCCGTTCAAAGACACCCACACACCAGGGTAAACTGGATAGTGTCAGACCTATCGATCAGGAACATCTGCTGCTGCTCCTGATAACCGGAATCGCAGTGATGACTCGTCTCTATGTCGTCCGTGATCTGCCGGTTGGCATGTGGGGAGATTCTTACCACCATACTGTGATTGCGCAACTGCTGGTTGACAACGGTGGGCTGTTCTCCTCATGGCAGCCGTACGCGCCCCTCACAACGTTCACCTATCACTACGGCTTCCACAGCAATGTTGCCTGGCTTAGCTGGCTGAGTGGTACACCGGTCACCCGGAGCCTGCTGATTGTGGGGCAACTCCAGAATGCGCTGGCAGTGCCGCTGGTCTACCTGTTGACTCGCCGCCTGCTTGGTAGCAATGCACCGGCGCTCTGGGCGGCCCTGATTGTCGGGTTTCTCAGTCCAATGCCGGCGTTTTATGTAAACTGGGGGCGCTACACGCAACTCGCCGGGCAGACCGTCCTGCCGGCAGTGTGCGTGGTCTGGATGGCATTGCTCGATACAGCAACGCAACGTCCCTTCGCCCTGAATGCCGTAGTACGGCTCCTGCTCCCGACTGTGCTGATAACCACGGGATTGGCACTAACCCACTACCGCGTTGCCCTGTTTGCCGCCTGCTTTGTTCTCGCTTATGCGGCATATCTACTCATCACGCAGACAGAGCGACTACGTACGTTTATCACCCTGGGTGGGTTTGGTTTGATTGCGGGCATAGCTACGCTGGGTCTGTTGACACCATGGCTGATAAATTTACGTACAGGAAAATTGCTCATCATTGGTAATAAATTCACCTCAGCAGATATTGGTTCTACGCAGACCAATAGCCTGCCACCACTCAGTGACATCTTTACATTTTATATAGGACCGTATGTAGTGGTACTTGCATTGCTCGGCCTGATTTTGCTGCTCTGGCAGCGTCAGTGGCAAGCACTGGTGCTGGTAGTATGGGCAGGACTGGTCTGGTTGATAACCAATCCCTATTTGATCGGTCTGCCGGGTGCCGGCGTTATTACGAATTTTGCGGTTCTTATTGCCGGTTATCTGGTGTTCGCGCCCCTTGCCGGTGCTGCTATCAGTTCCGTGCTTGCATTGCTTACGCACCGATCACCAGGCATGCATATACTTACCTATGCACACTGCTTGCTTATTCCAGGGTTACTTATCTGGAGATTGCCGTATGCGCAAGAAATTATTGTACCTGAATATCAGCTTTTTACCCCGGCTGATGCAAAAGCTATGACCTGGATCCGGCAGGAAGTCGCCCCCGATGCAAAGTTTTTTGTCAATAGCTTTACTGCTTATGGTGGAACGCTCTATGCCGGCTCAGATGGTGGCTGGTGGTTACCATTTATGACTGGTCGCACAAGTAATCTTCCACCAATAACGTACGGCAGCGAGGCGGGACCGGAACCGGGACATCATTTTGCAGTCAATGCGACAATCGCAGCTATCCAACGACACGCACTCGATTCACCTGAAGCAGCGGCCATACTCCGCACAGAAGGTTATCGCTATCTCTACGATGGACCATCGGCATCACCGCCGGGTGAGTATATCGATCCGACGATTCTGGCACAATCGTCATTGTATGATCTGGTCTACGACAGCGACGGCGTAACGATATGGAGAGTAAAGTAGTGCGCATCTGTGTTGTCGGGCCAACCTATCCCTACCGGGGCGGCATTGCGCACTATACGACGCTCCTGGTCAGGCATTTACGTGAAGCGGGGCACTGGGCCAAGTTGTATTCGTTCACACGCCAGTATCCGCGCTGGCTTTTTCCTGGAAAAACTGATAAAGATCCCAGCACAGAGCCATTACGCATTGACTGTGACTATGTTTTGGACCCGGTTAACCCGATCACCTGGTGGCAGCTCTACCGGAAGGTGCGTGCCGATAATCCGGATGTGCTCCTGCTTCAGTGGTGGGTACCCTACTGGACACCATGCCTTACGATGATCTCGCGCTGGATTAAACACAACACCGACATTCGTATCATCTATGTCTGCCACAATGTTGTGCCCCACGAGGGAGGCGGTGTACTGGACCGTCGCCTAGCTGTCACCGTTTTACGGCGCGGTGATGCGTTTATCGTCCATAGTGAGCAGGACCGTTATCGCCTGCTGGCACTGCTACCACATGCGCAGGTTGTCAAGGCGCACCACCCGACCTATGCTGAACTGGCGTACCAGAGTTGTCATACATCGGTAGACAGTTTGCGAATACAGCTTGATCTACCAGATCAGTGCCGGATATTACTCTTTTTTGGGTTTGTGCGGCCTTACAAAGGATTGGAGTATTTGATTCAGGCGTTACCGCTGGTACGCCAACATCTGGATGTCCATCTGCTGGTCGTCGGTGAATTCTGGACCAACCTGCACTTTTATCAACACTATGCGCAGGAGTTCGGTGTCGAAGATGCAATAACCTTTATTAATCAATATATACCCAACGAGGATTTGAAGCCTTATTTTGATCTGGCTGATGTTGTCGTCCTCCCATACATTTCGGCAACCCAAAGCGGAGTGATACAACTGGCCTTTGGCTTTGGGAAACCCGTCATTACCACGCGCGTCGGTGGTCTGCATGAAGTCGTTCAGGATGGCGTCAATGGTTTGATCGTTCCGCCGCAGGATGAAGTTGCTCTGGCTGAGGCAATTGTGCGCTATTTCTCAAACGAGATAGCCCACGAGTTAAGCTGCCACATCAATCAGAGTGGCGAGAGTAACAACGGACAATCATTTTCCTGGCAAAAACTGGTTGCCGCTATCGAGCAGGCAGTCACCCGGGTATCAGCATAATGCGAATAGTCTTCCTCATGCCAATGAGTATTGAACGTCCATCGGGACGCCGCTACTTTCACCTGGCACGTGAACTGGTACATGCTGGTCATACCGTACGTCTGCTGACACTCCATCCTGATTTTGCCAACTGTTCCGTGCGCCGTTTTGTTGCAGATGGGGTTGAGATCTGGTATGTTGGGCAGATGCATGCACGCAAGCATGGCAGTATGCCGGGCAGATTCAGTCCATTTGCATTACTGTGGGTATTAATGCGTTCCACACTGGGTATGATCTGGGGGGTTATCTGCTCGCCGGCCGAGGTCTACCATCTCGGCAAGCCGCAACCCGTGAACGGGTTAGCCGCATTGATTGGCGTCATGCTGCTGCGTCGACAACGCTTCTTTGTTGATTGTGATGACGACGAGGTCGCCAGCAATCGTTTGACCACGGCCTGGCAGCGCGCGATTTTTGGCTTCTGGCAGTGGCTGCTGCCCCGTATCGCTGCCGGTGTGACAGTCAATACCCAGTTTCTGGCCGAACGTATGCGCCGCCGGGACATTACACCAGTTGTTTATGTACCTAACGGCGTTAATCTGACGCAGTTCAGACGACCTCCGGCAGAACGCGTTGAACAGTTGCATCTGGCGCTGGGACTAACCGGAAAGCGGGTGGTAGCGTATGTGGGCACGCTGGCGCTGCATAATCATCCGGTTGATCTGTTGATCGACGCGTTTGCACGAGTGGCAGAACGTGTGCCTGATGCCGTACTACTGCTGATCGGTGGTGGCGAAGATCTATCGCTTCTGCGTCAGCGGGTATGTACAACAGGGTTGCAAGATCGAGTATACTTTACGGGACACATCGACTATGAGTATGTGTGCAACTATCTGGCCCTGGCTGATGTCAGTGTCGATCCGGTACGTGACGACACAGCAGCCCGTGCGCGCTCACCGCTTAAGCTCTTTGAGAGCATGGCACTCGGTGTGCCGGTAGTGACCGGGGATGTGGGGGATCGGGCCGCGTTACTCGACTATGGGCGGGCCGGAGTAGTAGTACCGGCGGGTGATGCGATAGTGCTGGCCGAAAAAATAATGCATGTTCTTATTGATGCTTTCAGAAAAAAGAGTTTGGTGCAGGCATGCCAATACCACATTGATAGCTACGACTGGCAAAAACTCACAGCACGTTGGTTACATATCTACGCATACAGACAAGAATGAGGAGCCTGAATATGAATACACTGATTGACCAAATCTATAAAACTGGATATATCGAAGATCTTGAAGGAAATCGCATCAGAATGTTCCCCACTTCAATTCCATATCATGAAGGTGTTATGCTCTATAATCTCATCCGCATGACCAAAAGTAAAAAGACGCTAGAAATCGGCATGGCATATGGCCTTTCAACACTATTTATGTGTCAAGCTCATCATGACAATGGTAGCGGTCAACATATTGCTATTGATCCATGGGAAAAAACCTTATGGAAATCGATCGGATTGTCATATATTCAACGTGCGGGATTAAGCGATTTTTTGAGTCTCTACGAAACAACTTCGCACGAGGCATTGCCACTACTCCTAGCAGATAGAGAATGTTTTAATGTTATTTTTATAGATGGAAACCATCTTTTTGATCACACCTTACTTGAATTCTTTTATACTGACAAATTGTTAAAACCGGGTGGATATATGATATTTGATGATATCAATCTACCTGCTATTAGAAAAGTGTTGACGTTCATTTTGCGTAACCGGAACTATCAACTTGCAAATGAGTTTATTGAGTCACACTTGCCATTTTGGAAACGTTGTTTAAAGTTTATTCATAATGTTGCGCAAATGCCTGTGGATATTGTACCCGCAATACAAACCTTCTCAATGCAGCGGTATTGCACTCTCCAGAAAATAACAGATGATAATCGCAAATATTACGATTACAAAGCGTTCTAACCGTATTTTCGTCACACAATTCATTTCTATGATATCAGTAGTCATTCCCGATTTACATTCACCTATTATTGACCAGGTCATTCGTTCCATAGAAGTACAGACCCTGGCGCATCAGGTCATAGAGATCATGGTGGTCGGTCAGGATCAATATGAACTGATCCCACACCATATACCCTTTATTACGACACCAAAACCTTTGTCTGCTGGACAGGCACGCAACTTAGGCGCACAACAGGTTCGTGGTGAGTATATCCTGTTTCTGGATGCAGACTGTATAGCTGCGCCAGATTTGATTGAGCAATTGTTGATGCGTCACAATGAAGGGCACGCAGTCGTTGGTGGTAGTATTGAACTGATACCAGACAATTACTGGGTGATGTGCGACAACTCTTTGTCCTTTACACCATTCCTGTCAACTGCGCCGCCAGGACCACGGCGATACTTGCCGAGTCTGAACTTGAGCATCGGCCGAACTTTATTTACTAGTCTTGGGGGCTTTAATCCACGCTTTCCTGGCGCTGCTGGTGAAGATATCGACCTGAGCATGCGTGTACGTACACATGGTTATGAACTTTACTTTGAACCACGGGCTAGAGTATATCACCAACCGGAGCGTGCAACTGCCCGGAGCGTCTGGAAACATTTGGAGAGTTTTGGACAGATCCATGTCCTGCTCCAGCAAATGCATTCAAATCAGGTTGCACCACGGCTCAGTCCACGGTTTCGTCCATGGACCGGGATTATTCTATCTGTGGCTCCACTGCTGGCGTTGTGGGATATACTGAGCATTTACCAAACTAATCCGCAATTCCGTTACCATTGGAAGCTGTTGCCAGGCATGGTTTGGGGTAAAATAGGATGGTACTGGGGCGTAGTTGAGGCTCTCCTTGCCTGCGAGGGAACTCGCCAAAACCAGGGTTAACAAGTGGCGATGATAAATCTGGTAGTCTCTATGGACATATCTGGACTCATAGTTATGGGAGGACTAAGCCTTGCAATTGGTAGCGGTTGGTTCACCCTACTACTAGCACGAGGATGGCCCTTGGCAGAGGTTGTACTAGCAGCCTGTGTGGCGATGTGGGTGCAAATTATTTTAACAGAGTTGTTGCTCGGTTGGCTTCATCTGCTTAGACCATTTTGGCTGCTATCAGTAAATATGATGTTGCTCATAATACTATGGGTTATAATTGTGCGCACACTGCGGCATTACCATCTCGCCACCTATTGGCACACCGTGCGTAGCAGTCTGGCTGTTATTCGTGCTTCCATCACTACGCAGATCATACTATTGCTTATCCTGATATGGTTCATTTGGACGATCTTCTTAGGATTGCTTTTCCCAACCTATGCTTTTGATGAGCATTACTATCACATGCCCATTGTCGCCAGTATATTACAGGCACAGCATATCGGGTTAATATCGACTCCGATTCCCTGGATCAGTGCATACCCGAAGAATAGCGAACTTTTAGTTTTATGGAATACTATTTTCCTGCACCGCGATACGGTTGCCGACCTTACTATGTTGCAATTCTGGCTTGCTGGCGGGTTGGGAATATAGCAATCCTAAAGTGGTTGTAAACCACTCAAAAAGGTGATATGATCCCTGATACAGGCATATGCGCACGTGGGGGAGATGACACGCTACGGAGGTAGACGATGATGGAGAC
>JGI12109J20283_10013403_pt1 | contig 92744 bp, 82 predicted proteins | sample ElkSlonscriptome_12_FD_20283 | JGI IMG/M metagenome (IMG submission 20283) | reverse complement strand
CGACAATCGTTCCTGGCAGTGTAGATGGGTGGCAAAAAAGTCGATAGCATCTCAGCCGCGACTTACGCGAGTATGTGAACCGAAAGAGACTGATTATGATGAGAATACTGTATTACCGCAATTTACTGCTGACGGTTATTCTGTTGGCGAGTTTCTGCTCCCGTAGTCTGGCTCAGGATGATTTCATGTTCTGGCCCGATCCCGACTACGACGCGGCGATCCCCACCATCGAGCAAGTGTTGGGTTACACGCCAGGGACCAGAATCACCTGGCACCGGGATGCGGTGCGCTATTTCGAAGCGCTGCAGCAGGCTGCACCTGAACGGGTGATACTCCAGGAGTACGCCCAAAGCTGGCAAGGCAGGGAATTAATCTATGCAGTGATCTCGGCTCCGGAAAACATCGCCAATCTCGAGACTATAAAAGCCAGAATGCAGGGGCTGGCGGATCCGCGTGTTACAGACGCTGCTACTGCAGCGAATTTAATCACCTCGCAACCCGCGATAACCTGGCTTTCCTATGGCGTGCATGGCAACGAGATCTCTTCTACCGACGCCGCCATGCTGACAGCCTACCACCTGTTGGCCTCGCGCGGCGATGATCGGGTGGTGGACATTCTTGACGACACGGTTGTTGTCATCGATCCGATGCAAAACCCCGATGGGCGCGATCGCTTCATACATAATTTCACCAGCGCGATGGGGCTGGAAGCGGATTCAGACCGCATTGCGGCGGAGCACGACGAACCCTGGCCTGGAGGCCGCACCAACCATTATCTATTCGACATGAATCGGGATTGGTTCATCCAGACGCAACCAGAAACCCAAGGGCGCGCAGCCGCCATGCTGGAATTTTTCCCAGTTGCCTATGTAGATGCGCACGAGATGGGTTCCGATGGCACCTACTTTTTTGCCCCGGAAGCCATCCCATTCAACCCACATCTGGCGGCAGACCAGCGCAATAGCCTGGAGCTGTTCGGACGCAATAATGCCCGATATTTCGACGCATTCGGCCTGGATTATTTCACTCGCGAAGTTTATGACGCATTCTACCCTGGTTATGGTGCCAGTTGGCCCTCTTATTTCGGCAGCATAGCCATGACCTATGAGCAGGCGTCTACGCGAGGCCTGGTGTTTCGGCAATACGATGGTAACGATCTGCATTACCGCGAGACGGTCAGGAATCATTTCCTGACTTCACTGGCGACAGCAGAGACCGTGCAGATGAATCGAGAGAAGTTTTTAACCGACTTCTACAATTATCGGGTCACAGCCATCGAGGAGGGTGAAGAGGAAGATTTGCGTGCGTACATCATCCCTACTCAATCAGATCAGGATGCGGCAGACAAGCTTGCGGGTCTGTTAGGAAGACAGGGAATCGAAGTGGACCGGGCGATGGCCGGATTCAGCGCTTGCAGCGAGGACTATGGAGCCGGTAGCTACGTGATTCGCAGTGACCAGCCCGCCAAGAGATTTATCAGGACTCTTCTCGACACGGAAGTGCCCATGGAAGAGGATTTCCTGGCCGAGCAGGAACGCCGGCGCGCAGAGAATTTACCCGATGAAATCTATGACGTCACTGCCTGGTCACTGCCGCTGATGTTCAATATCGAGGCCCATACCTGTAATCGCGCTCCATCCGGTGACTTCGTCCGCCATGGCACAAATCTGATACAGGCTGGTGCGGTGTTAGGGGGAGAGGCAAGCGTCAGTTACATTATTCCCTGGGGTGAGGCTTCAGCGGTTCGTTTTCTGGCCTCGGCGCTGCAGCAAGGCCTGGCGGTTAAGAGTAACGACAAGGCGTTTACCAATCTCGGTAACCAATACCCGGCGGGTAGCCTGATTATCGATGTGGCGGATAACGATGACAACCTGTTCGCCACGGTGTCCCGAATCGCCCGCGACAGTGGAGCAGAAGTCATCGCGGTGAACGACAGCTGGGTCACCGACGGCCCCAGCTTTGGCAGCGCCAATGTAGTTCGCCATAATGCGCCACGCATCGCCATGGCCTGGGATGAGCCAACTAATGCCTACAGTGCCGGCAACACCAAGTTCGTCATCGAGAGACAGTTCGGATACCCGGTTACTCCGGTCAGGGTCGATACACTCGCCAATGCCGATCTGCGCCGTTATCAGGTTCTCATTCTGCCCCTGACGAACGGAAGCGGCTACCAGACTGCCCTTGGAGAGAGTGGAATCGAAAATATTCGTGACTGGGTGCAGGACGGCGGCGTATTAATCGGCTTGGGGAATGCCAACCGCTTTCTCGCCGATCCCGACGTGGATCTGCTTTCGGTGCGGCGTGAAAGAGCCGTGCTTGAAGTCGAAGCTCCGGAAGAGGAAGAAGACGAGGACACGACGGTCGAGGGGCAGTACTTGACCGAAGAATCTGAATACGAAGAGCAGACAGTGGCGCTGGACGATCCCCCAGATCCGGTCGCCGGGGTGCTGGTGCGCGCGGATGTGCACTCTGAACACTGGCTTAGCGCCGGGGTAGCCCCTGTGCTCAATGTGTTGGTCAGGGGATCGGATATCTATACCCCTATCCGCATCAATGATGGAGTCAATGTGTCGCGCTTTCAGGGCCCGGACGAACTTTTGGCGAGCGGATACATCTGGGATGAGAATCGTCGGCAACTGGCTTTTAAACCCTTCGTAATTCAGCAGTCCGTTGGCGCCGGCGAGATAATCGCTTTTACCCAGGACCCAACGATCCGGGCTTATCTGGATGGTCTCAATGTAATACTCATGAATGCCATCTTTAGAGGCGCGGCCCACGCCCGCCCGCCACGCTGATCAGGCGTCGGTAAAAAAGATCGCTGAGGTCTCGCTTCTGCTGGAAAGGAGGTGCGAACTACGGAGCCGGCGATCTGCGGGGTCTTGCAACCTCTAGTTGGTTCCGATTCATATTCTGATTGAATTAGACCGTTGATAGGGAATGACCCGAGTGCGGTAACCAAACGTAGGTAAAATATACCACGCAACAATTTATTGTCGACTTCACTCACGGGTTCAGCAGTGCCTCGACGCATCGAAAGTTCGATTATTCTTCCCGCCTGGACAGATTGGACTCCGATCAGGTTTGCAGTATTGATTTTATTGCTCACACTTCCTGTTGCGCTGAATGCACGAGCGTTTTATTGCGAAGCTAAGACCGCTGTGTCCTTGGATCACTACAAAGTACTAAGCACCGACGAAGGCAGCGATTCTCTGGTTCTGTACAGCTGGATAATTGATTTGAACCGGGGTTGGAGACGCTCTGACGTACCCGCTTTTAGTGGTGCCTGCGAGTCCGACGAAGGCTATGTGGTGTGTGAGTCATCCGACCTGAGCTATGGCGAGGCAAACTTCAGCATTCACCCGGATGGCTCCAAGTTTACGCTGGTGTTCGTGGACTACGGATTGGGTTCGCTGACCTTCGTTGGCACTTGCAGCGAAAGCTCCCACTGACTGACGCGTCAATCTGCCCTGCCTTTTCAAAGAGCGGTGGGTTAGAGATATTCAGAATACACAGTCAATTGCCTGCGGGAGTCTGTCAGCCTTTGCTTTTGCTGCTAGGCGCGACCCAAGGGAATAGCGCGAGCTCTATTATTAACCGTTACAAGGCGGCAAAGAGTCTTGCAGTCGGCACGCCGGTGCAACAGCTCTTTGCACGGCGCGCCAACTGCAATCCACAGGCCTGTCTTCAGCTTCAAGAGCATCCTTAACTGATAAAGCGTGCATTAATTGCAATTTACAATAATTCGGCAACCCATCTACTCGCTATTCTGTCCCGACCTAATCTAAGCCGAGCCGGCTGCGAGCCCACATTTCCACCCCCGCTCAATCTGGGCTGACTGAGCAGGGACGGAGTGAATTGCTCGCCTCACGGCAACTGACGCGCTGACTCATTCAGGCCAGCTTCAGCGGCAGCTTGCTGAAGTTCCGGCCAGTCACAGCGGTCAACGCATTCGCAACGGCTGGTGCGATGGGTGGCGTTCCTGGCTCTCCCACGCCTGTGGGCGCCAATCCAGAGTCAACGAAATAAACTTCCACCTCAGGCATCTGGCTTATGCGCAGGACCGGATAATCATTGAAATTATTCTGGTCCACAATGCCGTCGGTTAGTGTCAGCTCATCCACCAGGGTCGCCGACAACCCGTAGGCAATGGCCCCCTCTACCTGAGCTCTTACTACATCGGGATTGACGACGGTGCCGCAATCGATAACTGCCACCACGCGTTCTACCTTGAAGCTGTCGCCAGTGACCGATACCTCGACCACCTCCGCGACACTGGAACCGAAGGAAGAATGCACGGCGACGCCACGGCCCCAGCCCTCAGGCAGATCCTTGCTGGTCCAGCCCGCCTTGTCGGCGGCCTGCCGCAGCACGGCGCTCTCCTTGGGGTTATTGCGCAACAGGGCCAGGCGATAGTCGACGGGATCCTTGCCCGCCTGCCGCGCCAGTTGATCAATAAACACCTCCTTGCTGAAAGCGGTGTGAGTATTGCCCACGGAACGCCACCACTGCACCGGCACTCCGACTTTTGGCGAATGCAGTTCCACGCGCTTGTTCGCTATGTGATAGGGCAGTTCGATCAGGCCCTCGACCGACGACATGTCTACACCACCGCTCATCATCATCGCGCCGAGGGGAGTGCCATCCATGATGGACTGCCCGACGATGCGGGCGCGAAAGGCGACCGGCATGCCATCCGCGTCCACCGCAGCCGTCAACTTGTGCACGTACGCCGGCCGGTAGTAGCCCCCGCGCAGGTCATCCTCCCGTGACCACACCAGTTTCACGGGCCGCCCCTGATATTGATTGGCAATATTGACCGTCTCGACAATGTAGTCAGAAAATGGGTTGGCGCGGCGACCAAAACCGCCGCCGGCAAAGACGGTGTGGATCACCACGTCTTCGGTGCGGCCACCGATCATGTCCGCAACCACCTGCTGATCCTGGGTTTGGAACTGGCAGCCGTACCACAGTTCGGCGCGGGGGCCATCGATCCGGGCGACGCAGTTCATCGGCTCCATGGCCGCATGGGCCAGATAGGGAAATTCGTAGCTGGATTCGACAGTTTCAGTGGCGCGGCTGAGTTCGGCCTCGGTGTCGCCCTCTGACTCAGCAAGCGTCCCCGGCGTCGCCGCTAACTCGTGATAGTGCGCCAGCAATTCGTCACTGCCGCGGGTTTCCGCCTGACTGTCATCCCATTCCACTTCCAAAGCCTCGCGGCCTTTGGCTGCCGACCAGTAATCGGCCGCCACGACAGCAATGCCGGACTGGATGGGGAACACGTCTTCCACGCCGGGGACCTCAAGTGCGGCAGCGGCATCGAAGCGACGCACCTTGCCACCAAAGCGCGGCGCATGGGCCACGACTGCGGTCAGCATGTCCGGAAACTGGATGTCCTGGGTGAACACAGCACTGCCATCCTGCTTTCCCACATCGGTGCGTGGCAGGGAAGGATTGCCAATGTAGCTGAATTCCGAGGCTTCCTTCAGCACCAGGGTGTCCATCGCCGGTGCCGGCTGCCGGGAAGCGGCAATGGCCAGGTCGCCGAAACTGGCGCTCTGTCCGCCATGACTGACGACGCCATTAGTGACGTCGATATCGGCTGCCGATACACTCCAGCGTGCCGCGGCGGCGGCTACCAGCATGGCCCTTGCGGCAGCACCCGCCTGACGCATCTGCATAAAGCTGTTGGCCACACCGGAACTGCCGCCGGTGGCCTGTATACCCATGCCGAGATTGAGGTATTTTTCAGTATCGGCGGGCGCGTGTTCACAAACGACCTGTGCCCAGTCGGCATCCAGTTCTTCGGCGACACAGGTGGCCAGCCCGGTGTAGATGCCCTGCCCCATCTCCAGATGTTTAATCAGGACTTTGACCGAATTGTCCGTACCGATGCGCACAAAGGCGTTGTAGGCCAATTCACCGGCATCGGTCTGCTGGGCCATGACTTTACCGCCTTCGAGCCGCAGGCCGATCATCAGGCCGGCGCTTACGGCACCCGCACCCTTAAGGAATTTGCGCCGGCTGGCAAGACCAGATTCTAGTATTTTTTGCGACTGTTCCATCAGACCACCTCCTCGGCGTTGAGCGCCCGGGCGGCAAGCCTGATGCCGGATTTGATGCGCTGATAAGTGCCGCAGCGACAGATATTGCCCGCCATGGCCTGTTCGATTTCCGCGTCGGTGGGATTGCTGTTGCTTGACAGCAGGGCTGTAGCCGACATCACCTGCCCGGACTGGCAGTAGCCGCACTGGGCAACCTGCTCATCAACCCAGGCCTGCTGCACGGCACTGGCCGCAGTAGAGTCGAGGCCCTCAATAGTCTTGATTTCGCGGTCACCGGCTGCCGATACCGGCGTCACGCAGCTGCGCACAGCCTGGCCATCCAGATGCACGGTACAGGCACCACACTGGGCGACACCGCAGCCGAACTTGGTCCCGGTGAGGCCGAGATGATCGCGAATAACCCACAACAGCGGCGTGTCGCTTGCCACATCCACCTCCCGGGTCTCGCCATTGATCTGTAAAGTGTAGGGCATGATGGCTCCTATTGGTTTAAATTAGGTTGGATTGAATTCAGGATGTAATGCATCAGGGTCGATTTTAGGGATGCTGTGATTCATGCAGGCATGCCTCTGACTTTCACTCGGCGCGCCTGACAAGACGCCATTCCGCCGGCGTGCCGACTGTAAGCCCCAAAAGGCGGGGCCTGTAAGCTACCGCAGAGGCTTGTCTACATTAACTAGAGCATCCTTAATTTATAAGTGTTATAAGTTTAACACTATACTGACTGCCTCTGAATGCTTAGGGGGCCAATAATACAAGTAATGCAGTGCTACGGACAGAGGCGGCTCGGAACGCCAGAGGGGCGTGGTCCGAAGCAGTACACGCTAACTGCCGGGCAGACTGTTCGAAGCTGCTATTGAGCGCTGCGAAAAAGGTCTTAAACTTTGGGACAGCAATGAACCACGTTTAAACAAATGGGAGTGTTACAAACCATGTATTCATTAATAAGAAGAAAACCTGCGAATACACTGCTGACTGGCTGCCTGGCTGCTGCGCTTGCAGTTATCGGCGCTGGCGCTTACGCCCAGGATGACTACACAGTGCCGCGGACCATAGATGGCTACCCGGACCTGCAGGGGGTATGGGCCAATAACACCATTACCCCGGTCGAGCGGCCCAAAGTATTTGCTGATCAGGCTTACCTCACCGAGGCAGACATCGCCTTCCTGCGTCAACGCATCTCCGAGATCACCGAACAGGATGGTGATGCCCTGTTCGGCGACGGGGCTTTCGCGGCGGCGTTTAGTGGCGATGTTCAATCGTTCGAGCCCGCAACAGGAAACTATGACCAGGCCTGGCTGGTAGAGCGGCGAATTCATAACCGCACATCCCAGATCATTGATCCGCCCGATGGACGCTACCCTCCTCGCACAGAGGCTGGTCTGGCGACGCTTACGGACATTCAACAGCGGTTATTCGGCTCACCGGATTCCTATACCGACCGACTGTTGTCTGAGCGCTGTATATCCTACGGTGTGCCTTATCTCGAACCGGGTTACAACAGCTATTGGCAGATCGTGCAGGCCAGGGATCACGTCGTGATAGAGCAGGAAATGATTCACGACACTCGAATCGTAAAACTGGTGCAACGGGACGAACTGGATCAACTGGACGCCAGGATCAAAATGTGGAACGGCGATTCCCGAGGCTACTGGGACGGTGACACACTGGTTATTAAGACGACAAACTACGCCGATAACGAATACGAGCCCAAGGCCTCGGCCAAGACCCTTACCGAGCGTCTGACACGAATCGCCGATGATCAGCTACGCTACCAGATCACCATTGATGATCCAGGAGCCTTCACCGCACCCTACACTCGCGAAATCATGCTCGACGGCACCTCCGATCCTATCTATGAATATGCCTGCCATGAAGGTAATTACGGGCTTTACAATATTCTGCGCGGGGCGCGGGCGGAGGAGCAGCGGGCTGCCGCAAACGAAGTAGATTAGGGACGCTCTGAACAATGCATCCCTAGCGCTAATCCTGGACCGGGTATCGCGTAGTTGACCGCGTGCTGATCACCCGGCCCAGACCTGCTCAAGCCAGCAGCAATTTGCGCGCCACGCTACCTTTCAAGTAATTGCGTGGGCGCGCAGGCGACTGGCCCTGGGCCGCGAAGCGTCGGCGGGCGCTGCAAAATCTGTCGGCAGATTCGTACCCTTCATCTCTGTTTTCCCTCTATTTCATCTCTATGCAATAATTTATCGCCTGTCCAAACCAGTTGAGCTGAGGCTACTGACACAATGATAAGAACAATTCTCTCTGCCCGCACCGGCGCTGTCATGGGCCTCTTCATCACGACAATATTAACCCTGGCGACCGGCCCGGCTCGCGCCCAGGTGCTGAGCGGCACGGAAAACGGGGAATGGCGCTACCTGGGCGGCCCCGTGGGACACACCCGGTATTCGCCGCTACAACAAATAAATCGCAGTAATTTCGAGGAGCTTGAGCAGGCGTGGATTTGGCGCAGCGATAATTTCGGCCCCAACCTGGACTATTTTTCCCGCTCCACACCAATTTACGTGGACGGCATACTGTATACAGTGGCCACTCCCCGACGCCAGGTGGTGGCGATCGACCCTGCTACCGGAGAAAATCTTTGGACTTTCCGGGAACCCGAAACCAGTCGCCACCAGCGCTCACCGCGTCAGGCTTATGGCAAGGGCGTAGCCTACGCCGAGGTGGATGGACGCGGCGTCATATTCATTACCACCCCTGGATTTTTTCTCTGGGCACTGGATGCCAAGACCGGTCGACCGCTGCAAAACTGGGGCAGCGAATTTCCGGTAGGCAATTTTCCCGAGACCGGCTCTGTCGATCTGATCCCGCATCTGACACAGGACTGGGGACCCTGGCAGGACTACCTCGTTGCCGGCGGAGAATACGACCCTGACTATGGTATACCGAGGGAGTTAGGAATGGTGACCGCCTCGGCACCGCCCATCGTGGTCAATGGCGTAGTCGTAGTGCTTGTGGGTCATCAGCCAAGCTACGGACAGACCCGGATTGAAAACGTGCCGGGTGACATCATGGGCTTCGACGCCGCCACCGGCGAAAGGCTATGGAAATTCCACGTCATTCCCAGGCCTGGTGAAGTGGGCCACGAAACCTGGCTCAATGATGCCTGGCGCTTTTCCGGTGACATGAGCACCTGGGCGCCGGCTTCCGCCGATCCGGAACTAGGTCTGGTGTATCTGGTGACCAATGCGTCCACCGTTCAGTCCTATGCCGGACACCGCCCCGGCGACAATCTTTTTGGCGGCAGCGTGCTGGCGCTGGATGTGGCTACAGGCGAACGGCGCTGGCATTTCCAGATTCATCGCAGTGATCAGTGGAACTACGATCTGCCCACACCACCCATGCTCATGGACCTGAGAATAAACGGAGAAACCGTACCTGCGCTCATACAATACACCAAGCAGGGTCTTGTTTTCGCCTTCAATCGGGCGACCGGCGAACCACTTTGGCCCATTGTGGATCGACCGGTCATCCAGACCGAAGTGCCCGGAAACTATACGGCGGCTACTCAGCCCTATCCAACCCGCCCTGAGCCGGTAGATCCCATTATCATTGACGGCATCACCGATGAGTTCATCATCGACTACACCCCGGAACTGCGCGCCCGCGCCGAAGCCATCCTCGCTGATTATCGTATCGGTGGCCTTTATGTGCCGCCGCTGCCGGAGAACCATGACAATGACTTCATCAACAACGTCGGCTGCCTGGGTGGTGGCAACGTCATCTCCCACCCGCCAGTGGCCGATCCGAGCACCGGCATGATGTTTGCCTCTCATCACCGCACCTGCTCGGCGCCGCGTCTGATGCGGGAAACCGGAGGAGTCGACGTCGACAATCCTGACTATCCAGAGCCCGGCGCGGAGGGGGCGACGCCAAACAGCACTCCTACGACCGGGACGACAGTGGCGCCCTGGTTACCTGGTCGGCCGGCACCGCTGCGATCCATAGATGGCCTGCCGGTCTATAAACCTATGAATAATCAGCTTACCGCCTACAACATGAATAGCGGCGACAAGGCCTGGACGCGGCCGATAGGGCAAACACGGGAAGCCATCCGCAACCATCCACTGCTGCAGGGCGCGGAAATCCCCAATTCCGGCGGCGTCGGTTACTCAATTCAAATGGTCACGGGGGACATTCTTGTACAAACACGGGCTCTCAGCGAAGGTGCGGCACAACTGCTACCGGATGCGCCGCTGGCACTCAATGCCAGAGACAAGATGAGCGGCGAGATTTTGGGCAGCGTGCCGCTTCCGGCTCCAGCCCAATACGGAATGATGACCTATCTTCACAATGACCGGCAGTATATCGTCGTCCAGGTAGGTAGCTTTCAGACCGATTTTCCCGGCGCGTTGGTGGCTTATCGCTTACCCTTACAAAACTGACAGGTTTACCCGGCTTCCACATCATGACTGCGAATCCACCGCGGCGATGTTGAAAATACAGCCGCACCCGCAGCATGTTTTCCCTGCCGGTATAGAGGCGCGCGCTGAGCCGCGCGTTCCTCTCACAGCCGCTATCGTCATTGCCGTCGAAGTAGCGCCATTCTCCGTCGATCTTTTGGAACAGGACCATTATCGTATCTGACAAACCGAAGGTAGAAAGTGTGTAGGTTCGATTTGCGTCCGGTTCAAGAGTGAAATCCAGTTGCTGGCCCGGTGTCAGCTTTTTAGAATGTCGCGTCTGTGCGCTCACTCTGCTTTCAGCACTCTAGGGCATGGGCGCTGCACCCTACCTTGGCGGCGGCCATGAAGCTCGCAAGTTGAGCTAACTGCCCAGTGTCTATATGCTCCGATGACCAGGATCCATGAAGTGGAGTAAAAATGAAATTCTTGCAAAACAAAACCTTGGCGTTGCTCTTAGCTTCGGCGCTGTTCTCGGTCTGGCAGTGGCCGCTTTCGGCGCAGGAACTGGGAGATCACCGCTATACCAGCGCGGCTATTCAGGCCGGCCTGGGAATTTATTCACGCGAGTGCGCCCTCTGTCATGGCCCTCAAGGCGACCTTGTTGGCGGCATTGACCTGCGCCTCGGCCAGTTTCGCAATGTCCAGTCTGACGACGACTTACGGGACACAATCACCTCCGGAGCCGCCGCGGGACAGATGCCTGCCTTCGATTTCGATGAGGAAGAGTTAGCGGCCATTGTCGCCTATATCCGTGCCGGCTTTGACCCGGACGGAGTCGCCGTCCGGATCGGAAACGCCGAGCGAGGAAAGGCCCTATTTGAAGGTCGAGGCAATTGTGACAGTTGTCACCGCGTTAACGGGGTTGGTCCGCGCACGGCGCCGGACCTTTCCGATATTGGTGTGCGTCGTACACCCGCCAACCTGCAGCTGAATCTGATTGATTCTGCCGCCGCATTACTGCCGATCAACCGACCCGTGCGCCTGGTGACGCTGAATGAAGAAGTGATCACCGGCCGCCGATTGAACGAAGACACTTACAGCGTGCAGTTGATCGATTCCAACGGCGAGCTGCGCTCGATACTGAAAGAGAATCTGGTGAGCTTCACGATCAGTGAAGTACCCAGCAAGCCGGCTACCGATCTTGATGCCGATGAGGTCGCCGATGTTTTAGCTTACCTGCTAGACCTGCGAGGCGTGGAATCATGACCATGAGAAATCAAATACAGTGCTTTTTGGTACTGACCATGCTGACGGTATCCGGTCTGCATGCCCAGGTTTCCTACGAGCGCATCCTCAGTGCCGACAGCGAGCCGCAAAACTGGTTGACCTACAATGGCGGTTACATGAGTCAGCGCTACAGCCTGCTGGATCAGATCGATGCCAGCAACGTCGATGATCTTGAACTCCAGTGGATGCTGCAGAATCAGGTCTTTGGCGCCTGGCAGTCCAATCCCATTGTCGTCGACGGCATCATGTATCTGACCGAACGACCCAACAGCGTGATGGCCATTGACGCCATCACCGGGCGCGTGTTCTGGAAATATACTTACACTCCGGCGGATAACGCCCGCGTCTGCTGCGGTGCCAATAATCGCGGTGTGGCTATTCTTGGAAACAGAGTTTATATGGGAACCCTGGATGCGCGTCTTATAGCCATCGACCGGATCAATGGCCAGCCACTCTGGAATGTCGCCGTCGGTGATGTGAATCGCGCCTATTCAGTGACCATGGCGCCACTGGCGGTTAAGGACAAGATACTGGTAGGTGTCGGCGGCGGTGAGTTCGGCATTCGCGGCTATGTCGCGGCCTATGACGCTGAGACCGGCGAAGAGGTCTGGAAGACTTACACCATCCCCGCTCCTGGTGAGCCCGGCCATGACACCTGGGAAGGAGACGACTGGATGTATGGCGGCGCGCCGGTGTGGATTACCGGTTCATTTGACGAAGAACAGAATTTGACTTTCTGGGGCGTGGGCAACCCGGGGCCTGACTGGAACCCTTCTCAACGTCCCGGAGACAACCTGTACTCAGACTCGGTTATTGCCCTGGATGCGGACACCGGTGAACTGGAATGGTATTTCCAGTTCACGCCCAACGATGGCTACGACTACGATGCCGTGCAGGTCCCGGTACTGGCTGACATCGAGTGGAACGGCCGCGCCATCAAAGCCATGATGTGGGCGAACCGCAATGGTTTTTTCTATGTCCTCGATCGCACAACCGGCGAATGCCTGCTTGGAAAGAACTATGTCCGCGTCAACTGGGCCAGCGGCCTGGATGCAGACTGCCGACCGATCCAGACGCCGCAACCGGAAGGCGCACCCACCTACCCCGGAAACCAGGGCGGTACCAACTGGTATCCACCTTCTTTCAGCCCCCGTACCGGATTGTTCTATTTCGCTGCCTGGGAAGATTACGGTTCCATCTATCGACCCGAATCATCGGAGTATATGCCGGGAAGAGCGTTTCTTGGCGGTGGTTTCGATGTGGTGGCCCCGGCCCCGGATGCGCCGACGATTGGTATCGGGCGCACCAGTCCGATCAACAACTGGACCAACGAAGTCGGTCATGCCTCGATCAAGGCCATGGACCCTGAAACCGGGGAAGAAGTCTGGGAATACGAACAGTTCGACGTCAGTGACAGCGGCATGCTCACCACGGCGACCGACCTGCTCTTCACCGGCGGGCGTGAGGGCCACTTCCATGCTCTCGATGCGCGTACCGGGGAAATGCTATGGCGCACCAGCCTCGGTGGCCAGATCGTGATGGCGCCGGTCACCTATGCCGTTGCTGGCGTCCAGTATATTTCGGTAATCTCTGGCCATGCCATGGCGACATTCGCGCTGCGACGGGATTAACAGGCCACAGACGGAATTCTGTTGCCTGTTTGCTGGTCTTTATTGCTCAGCATTTAATGAGTCCGTTGCTATCAGGCGACTGATGGCAATTCCGCGCTCGCCAGCTACCGAGTAGAGCAGGTAGACCTGGCCGTCTTCCTCGAAGATGGCCGGGTCACGCAGCTGGTTGACAGGCTCATCAATGTGCCCCCGCGTCGAGGCTGCGATGGGCAAGTCGCTGCCCTCCCAGGGCAGCTCCGGTCGCAGCATCTCTGTTACCTCTGACTGCTGCCAATCCAGCCAGTCACCGTCCGTGTCGATGCTGGTCAGCAGAATGCGCTCCGGAGCGTGCCCTGCCTGGGTCCAGAAAACATGGAGGCGATCACCGCGCACCAGCACGGCAGAATGGCGCATGTTGTCATTGAAGAATCGCGGCCCTGGCTCGAAATCAGACAACCCGTCAGGGGAACGGTATAGATAGCCGGGCATGGCGAGAGCATAGTAGTGGTCGTCGTGTTCGAACACCCGGAAGTACGGTCTCCCCAGAACCTCAGGCTGACCCTCGAAATGGATGCCATCAGAAGAAGTCGCCAGCCTGGTGATTTGCCGGCCAACATCGCGGCCATGCACGTACATAACAATTTGCTGCAGATCATCTCGAACATGCACATCCGGCGAGGCAATATGAGCATAAAGTGGAGCCCCTTCCCGGCCTGGAGATTGCGAGCAGGGTGGACACGTAGTGGGAAAAAATGACTGTTCCAGCTTGAGGGATCCAGGAGAATAAATGCTCCATGGACCGAGAATATCATCGGCATAGGCCAGCCGAATGTAGGAGCCGCGATGATCGGCAAAGTACAGGTAATATTTTCCCAGCGGATTCTCCACCCAGTCAGGAACCCGGATCAGAGTCGGACCCTGGATGTTGCTACCCATGCGGTCATCCAGATGAGGCGTGATGATGGGTCCGTCATTGAGGCGTTGAACAGAAAAAGACTCAGCAGCATCCGCCCGTGCGCTGACCGGGATAATCAGTGTCAATGCAACGAGCATTGGTCTCAAATAACGCATAGCATTCTCCGATTTATGCCTTCGATTCAAACTGGAGGCCTGCCTGCTGACTTGACCCTGTTCTTGTCCGTTCGGTTAAGGGGATCGCAAGCCAGTGAATGCCCCCTTGGATTTGTTCACTGCGACCCCAGGATAGTACCCACGATCATGGCCTGTTGCTTTTTCCCATCAGGATCTAGCCCGGTCTTTAATCGACAGAATTCACTGGCCCATTCTGAAGTTCGCGCTCGAATTGGTGGTTCGGGATTGTCGGCGCAATCTGCAATCACCTCGGCAACCTGCTCGGCTGTCTGAAACACACCGGAATCGCCTTGTTCTGCTCGGGCCTGGGCGTTGCCGATATATTGCTCGAGAATGGGTTTATATTCATCTTCCAGCATTCCGCCAGAGTCTTGAAACTGGCTCAGGGCACTGTTCGCGAATTCAGTGGCAATACCACCGGGCTCGACGCAACTGAAGTTGATATTGAATTTGGGCTGGATGTAGCTGGCAAGAGCTTCGGTAGTTCCCTCAACCGCAAACTTCGCTGCGCAATAAAACTCGTTGAACGGTTGACCCACCAGTCCGCCCACCGAAGTCACATTGATGATATGGCCTCTGCGTTTTTCACGCATGTGGGGAAGAACCGCCTAGGTGCAACGCACCACACCAATGAAATTTAGGTCCATAACCCACTGGATGTGCTCTTCGCTGCATTCCATTTACCGATCCACGACTTCGAACAACCAGACTGAACCGCTGGAGACGGCGGCACCCGCGTCCGGATTTATTGCGTCTGGGCCGTTAAAATATTTGCGGGCAACTTCTGACATGACTGCCGCGGTAATCGGCCCTTCTGAGATGCGGTTTAGTCGCTGTTCGTAAATCTTGCCGTCGATACGGATCAGAACTCGGTTATCCGCTTCCATATAGGTTGGCCATTGCTTCCACAGGCGGCCCAGCGGCGAAGACATATAACCACTAACAATATAGAGATCACCATCCACCACCGGTGCCCACACCGTCCGCGAGGTGGCCGGGGTCAGCGTCTGGATCTCGATTTCCCCAACGTCCTCGATGAAATCCCAGTTGACCGGGGAAGAAACCGGTTCGCCGCTGATAAACGGTCCGCCGATACTGATTGTGAACCAGGGGAAGAACTCCACTGGTCCGTCATGAATCCGCATAATGGCGAAGCCCAGGGTCAGCAGCAATGCAATCACTGCCGCGCCGAGGAGGAATCCTTTTACAAGCCTCAATACCATGAACTGAGCATAAACGCGTTTTGTCCGGAAATACACAATCAATATTGGACAGGCACCAGAGGGCGCACTATCAAACCGGGGGTGGGGTGCGGCTCAAGGAAAACGCCCGGTCCAGTGCCGGTCAGGGCCACAAGTCGCTGCAATCGGACGCCATTCTCTTGTCCCTGGCTTCGGCAAGGATTGAACCAGGGAAGTTCTCTGGTAATTTGTGGTGTATGGTATCAGGACAACCGTGTCGAGACTCGAGGTATGCTCTGATTAATGCAGACAAGCCTCTGTACATTTTTACATGGTGCGGGTAAACCATTTACGCTCGGAGGCTCCGCCGATAGCCTGGACGCGACTTGATGGGTGTGGAACAACCCTGGCACTGGCAGCGCGCCGGAGGGACCTGTTCTATTGCATGCTCACAATCAGAGCCATGCGGTCGTCACGAATAGGATGATTAGCGGAATTCGGCTTTTTCTTTAATCCTTATCTTCGATTCACGGAAATAGAGATATCGAGGCTGCCGTTAAATTGACATAAGAAGCAATAACGAAACCAGAGTTCTCTGTCCGGTCAGGAGAACTCTCAATCCTTATTGACGGCAATACAGGTTCGGGGCATGCACAAGAACAGCTGGGTTAAACCACTAACCTACACATTGATAATCCTTATCGGCCCCCTGCTCGCCTACTACTTGGTCTACGTGCAAAGTCGATCAGAAATACTGCTCAACCGCAGTTTTTCGCATCTGGCCAACATCACTCAGTTAACAGAGGCACGATTCGATTCCGTTGGTGATGTACTCAGAAATGCCTGTAGGCGCCCAACCTCAACCGATGAAAGTCCGTACATCGCGAACGAAGTGATTGAGAAGAGTGATTTCGGCCTTGAGCTTGGCAGTAGTGGGCGGTCCGACTCAATTGATCGGGCACCCTGCTATGAACCGGGAAGCAGCCAATTCACGATTTCACGAAACTCGTTGCGGTTCGGCCTTGCCGCCGACGGCTCGACCTGGGTTGAACAAGCTACACGCGACCCGAGTTTAGAGAGCTCTGAAGAAGTTAATACGGAGCAGGAGTATTTCATCGATGCCCGCACCAACGATATCGTTGGTGACATCGACCTCGGTGAAATTTTTTATGACATTCTGATTTTCAAAAATTATAACGAAAATAGTGAAGGCTCCGTCATTTACCAGAAAAACCCTGAAAACGGTCGCATTGAAAGCGCCGAGAGCCTGATCGAAGGAAACAGGCTCCGCGCCTCGACCCCGGCCGACAGCGGCACAGAGATAGTTCGCGACCCGCTTGAGGAAATGCGGATCAATTACCGGGGCGAATCTTTCCTGATGCTGTCTCAGCCGCTGCAGGTCAGCTTCGGCGGCGGTGCGAACCAATCACAGAACTGGACCATGGTTGGCCTAATTGAAGAGAGCAACTTCAACAGCGAGAAACTGCAGTTTCAACCTGCGACAGTCGCTTTGTTCACCTTGATTGTGGCCGCGGTTGCTCTCAGCGCACCCTTTTTGAAAATCTGGAACATGGGGCGCTTCGAATCATTCAAGAGGCTCGACCTGGTTTTCCTAATAATTTCAGGCTTTACACTCTGCAGCCTTATTTCTCTCGTGTTTATTGAATACTTTAATCGCAAGGGTACACAAGCGTTCATGGATGAAAGACTTGAACAAATATCCTATGAAATAAGATCCGACATCCACAGCGAAATCAAGTTGGCCCTGGAAGAATTACAACTTGCCGAAAGTACGATGAGACATCTTTACGAAGCGAATACCGCCTATGTGCAAACTGGGCAGCAGCGACGAAGTTCTGATTGCCCGTACTTGGCGGGCGATGAATTGGAAGGCCAGGATGGCAGAATCTCGTCAGCTACGGTCCGCGGTCACTCCAATTTCGGTGGCGACCTCCTGACCGGTTACCTAGGGTACGTGCCGACCACCTATCCTTTTTTCAATCAACTCTACCTGATGGACAGAAATGGCTGTCAGATTTCCAAGTTCGGTACCCGGGCGAACCCGACCAATGCGTCGCAGTTTGAAGACAGGGCCTACTTTCTGGGTTCACTAATACACCCCAGGCTTCCGCACCAGGGTTTCTCACTGCCCGACGACAACGAAAAGCGGTTTTTCCTTGAATTTATTACTTCCCGTACGACTGGCGAGAAGTCTGTGGCTATCAGCATTCCGGTGCCGGCGAACGATCCCCATGCAGAGTCGATTGCCCTCGAGTCTCCAGCTGCAGATTGTCTTGCCTCCACAGCAAGCAACCAGAAACCTTGTGTGGCGGTAATGACCGCGTCTACTTTTCGTGCACTGCAGCCGGTACTTCCCTATGGCTTTGGAATCGCGCTGACAGACTCGAACAGCGAACTCCTGTTCCATCACGAGGGTAGAAGCAACACGGAGATAGATCTCGCAGAAGAAATCGGTGACGGTTCACTCTTGAAGTCGGCGCTGCTGGGAAACAACACCAGGCCTTTCTCCAGTGATTACCATGGACAGGTACATCGGTTTAGAGTTTTACCACTGCAGATCCAGGGTGCCGACATGGCACTTGTCACATTTTACTCTGAGGACATGGCGCAAATGCCCTTGTTGGAGTCAGCCGGGGTGTCGGTAGTGACCTGGTTATCACTTTTCGCACTGCTTCTTTTCATCATCTTTCTCGTGTTGCAGGCAATGAAGCAACGAGGACTGCGGTTTACGAGTTCTTCCAAGCTTTTGCGTTTCGTAAGGCGTTATACGGTTCTGGACATGGCTGTGTTTTTGGGTATTGCCGCCATGGTCTCGATAATACCAACTTTCGTGCTATTCAATACGGTGTACAACGAAGCCAGTGCCGGCTTTTATCAGTTACAGCTCTCCAGCCATGAACGGGAGTTAAGGCTGCAAGACGAGTCCATACGCCAATGGGTCGCTGGCCGCACTACCGCTAATGATGCAGCGACGCTTGCCAATTTGGAGGCGGGGCAGGATTTCAGGGGCGAGTCTCTGACCGAGACCTGGAAGCAATACCCCTTATTCAGCAGTTCGAATGCTGACAATTTTTCCTGCCGCTACGACCCCCACTCTTCCGGCGAAGAATTGCAAAGCCTGTCCCTCGGCCAGCGCCTCGCAAGGTATTTGTTGAGGCGGATTCCAGACTTTTCCGACGATACTACCCAACTCCACGCCATGTATCGGAATCTCAAGCTGGTCGATGGTGATCAGAACTGCAATACCAGCATGATTAGAGCGGCACTGGTGCCCACTGACATCCCACCGAGGTATCCTGTTTATTTCATCCTCTTGCTGGTGGTGGTTCTATTGCTGGTCAGCTTGCGCTATGTATTGTTGCGCGTGCTTGGAATTGAAAATTATTTTCAAGACTATGAGTTCGTCCCACCTGGCAGAAACTCAGGTGGGCGCCACGTTGTTTTCGGCGGCAACGATGCCAGCAGGGCAGCGCTGTTTCACGAAGTTGACGCCGCTCGCGTCGAATGGATCGATCTGCGTACAGGATCGGAACAAGAGGTACTGGAAACCATCGCTAACCGAGACGAAGCTAAAGACATCGTAGTCCTTGATCATTTCGATGACCGTCTGAACGACGAAGCTACTGCGTTCTCCCGAGTTGCTACCCTGGAAAAGCTTGTACGCCATTCCGGGATTTCGATCGTGGTCATGACAAGTATTGATCTCATTACCTACGTAACCGCCACCTATCGAGACAGCGAGCACAAGCAACTCGTTAGCCGCATGGCATCGGTGATGTCGCAGTTCAGCCTGTCTACCTGTCCTGTGAAGGAAATCAAAGCGCTTGGAAACAACCTGGCGGATCGGGCTCTACGGGAGGAATGCGTGCTGCCTGAATTGTATTGCGTTTATGAGTCTATTCACCAACATGTAAAATACATTGACCTGGACCGCGACCAGATTGTTGAGCTGGTCAAGAGCAACGCCAGCGCCATTTATCAGAACCTGTGGAATTTGAGTACGCGGTCGGAAAAGATCATGCTCATCGAACTGGCCAACGAGAACCTGATCAACCCTAACAACTGGGACGTTGCCCTGCGACTGTATAGACGCGGCTTACTGAAGCGGGACCCCCTGCATCGAATTTGTAACGAGAGCTTCAAGCAATTCATTCTGAGGATGGCGCGAATTGAAAATGTCGCTGCCTGGCGCGAAGACAGTGGCAGTAATTGGCAGAATATACGGGCCCCGCTCTATGTACTCGTCATTGGCGCTACTGTATTTCTGGCGGCCACCCAGCCTTCGTTTGTGAACAGCGTCGTAGCCTTCGCTGCTGCGGGTGCAGCAAGCATGCCTTTCCTGATCAACTTGATCATGCAGAGATTATCCAAGGAAACCGGTAAATAGTGCCGAAGGCTTATGCCAGCGGGTTTAACCCCGCCCGGCTTCGATTCAGCTGCCCACTGCAGGGGGCGGCTCTCGGCCTAATAGGATCAGGTCAGTTCGGGTTTGACGAGTCACTGCATTGGTATTGCTCGCTGTCGTTATCGCACCCGGATGTGCCGCAGACTTGGTTGATGCTGGGCGCGACCAGCTCGCGTTTTTCTGAACCAGCCCAAGATTCTCCGCGTAAGAAAATCCACTTATCTGTCAGAACCATAGAATGGAGCCATGAATGAAACTCACTCGTTCCTCGTTTACGCTGTTAGCGCTCACGTCAGCAGCCACCTTATCAACAGCGGTCTCTGCTCAGGAGCTGTACCTGTCCGGATCAATAGGCCTGATTGATCAGTCCGATTCATCTAATGCCGGTATCTTTACTTCGCAGTTCGTCACTGGCGCCGTCACCGGTGTCACGCCACCTCTAACGATTCCTGCCGGCAGCGACGTAGGCTGGAACACGGAGTTCGAGCAGGGAGATTTCTTCACTGCAGCGTTCGGCGCCAAGCTTGCCGGGTTTCGACTGGAGTTGGAGCACCGTGAATCTTCGTCAGATGTGGACACCCATCGGGGCGTCAATGCCGCTGGGCTCGATTTGTCGGCACTTGACGCCGGCGTTCTGATCTCTGGCAACAGTGGTGATTTAGGCGTATCGGTCGCAGACCTCGTTGCCGCCGGCGGCGGCTACCTGGACAATAATTCATTGATGGTTAATGGTTATTACGACTTCAACCTGGGCGGCGCCCTGACGCCCTACCTCGGACTTGGCCTGGGCAACTCTGACAGTGAGGTAGCCTTTGCGCCTTCTGGCACCTCCATTCTTCGTGGCAGTGACGATGGCTTCGCCTATCAGTTGGTTGCCGGAGTCTCCTTTTCCCTGACTCAATACCTGGATATCTTCCTAAACTATCGTTATATGGATGGCGAAGACTTCAGTGTCTCTGCCTCCCTCCTGCCTGCCAGTTTTGAGATTGAGAATAAATCGCAGTCACTTGACGTAGGGCTGCGGTTCTCATTCTGACCGCCTTAGTACTATCTGACCACCTTAGTACTAGTAGAAGTACTGGCAGATTCAGTTGGCTGACATACCCGGCCTGATTGGCCGGGTAAATTTAGTCAGTAACGGGCCGTTCTGTGGTCGGGGCCTCTGGGAATACAGGCCAGCGACAAGCAAGCGCCCATGCCATGCAGGAATTCAAGAAAAACAGCGCGCAGATTTCTTCGCCAACCGGCGAAATATCATTCCACCGCCTGCGATCTTGTGTTACTTTTCAACCCGATGTCTACGTTGCTTCGCGCTATCAACCGAGTTTCCTCCCTGTTTTCTACCGATAGCGGTTACGCCGGCCTGGTTCGCGCTGCTGCCTTCGTGCTGCTGTTTGGTGCGCTACTCCTGTTTTTGATGGAGTATAGAGGCAGAGAAGACCAGACCAACCGAACCAGCCCCGACTTCACTAGCCTGGAGGCCGGGCCCGAGCGCAAGGAAGCGTTTTTATCTTTTTTCCTGCCTATTATTCTGGATCAGAACCAGCAGGTTCTAAAGACCCGCAGCGTAGTGCTGCGGCTTAGGGAAGACCCATCCACGCTGTCGACTTCACAGCGCCGGCGGCTGCTTACCCTGGCCGAAGAATACGAGATCGAAAACTTTGAATTTGAGAGCAATGAGGATTGGGACACACTCATACGTCGGATCGATGTCGTACCTCCCTCGCTGGCCCTGGCTCAAGCTGCAACCGAAAGCGGCTGGGGCACCTCCCGCTTCGCCCGGGAAGGCAATAACTATTTCGGCCACTGGTGCTTCGTGCAGGGCTGCGGCATTGTTCCGCAACAGCGACCCGACGGCGCTAACCACGAAGTTGCAGACTTCAGCTCACCAGTAGAATCAGTCGAACGCTATTTCTATAACCTCAATCATCATCCGGCTTACCTGGATTTACGCCAAACCCGGGCCAGGCTCCGTGGCGAGGATGAACTCATAACTGGTCTCAAGCTGGTCAAGGATCTGAGCAGCTACTCCGAACGCGGCGATGCCTACATTGAAGAGATCAGCTCCATGATCCGGTTCAATGATCTGACCCGGTACGACCTAGCCCTAAGCGCGGCAGACGAAGATTCGATTTTGTGATCAATCGTCGCCAGTAAGTTCACAATGGGGCATTCGCAAGCGCAAAACAAGGCGGTCGAATTTAGCGTCCAGGCTTGTAGTCTTTCTTATCTACGCGCCGCGATAATTTACTCCGCTAGTGCCGTTCTAGCCTGTCGAATCAATTTCTGACGCCAGGTCAACGGATCCACGCAGTCACCCATTCCTCCGCGCCTGCCGATGAATCATCAGGTGTGCCGATGGCGCTTCTGGCACGGCAGGGTCGCCTCTGCAATCAGGAAGGCCGGACAGAGAAGCGATAGCCAGCGCCGCGCACGGTCTGAATTAGTTTAGAGTAGTCGATCGCAGAACTGTCTACAGAAGAGAGGGCCTTGCGCAGGCGACGGATGTGGACGTCAATAGTGCGTTCTTCAAGATAGACATTACCGCCCCACACCGAATCCTGGATGTGGTCGCGGCTGAAAACTTTCTCCTGATTCAACAGGAAAAACTTCAACAGACGAAACTCGGTGGGCCCCATCTCTACCGGCGTCTCCTCGATGGAGATACGGTGACTGGTGGGATCAAGCTGCAGGTCAAAGACGCGCAGGACCTTGTCTTTCTGTTTGCCGTTGACGCGCCGCAGCACGGTCTTGATGCGCGCCACGAGCTCACGCGGTGAAAAGGGCTTGGTAACGTAGTCGTCCACGCCCTCATTCAGCCCCTGAACCTTGTTGTCCTCGCTGGTCTTAGCCGTCAGCATGATGATGGGGAGGGTGGAGGTAATTTCGTCGCGGCGCAACCTTCGGGCCAGCTCGATGCCACTGCCCCCCGGCAGCATCCAGTCCAGCAGCACCAGGTCCGGTTTGCTATCGATTATGGCCACATGAGCATCATGGGCGTTGGAAGCACAGAGACTACTGAAACCAGCCAGATCCAGGGTGATGCTTACCATGTCCCGAATAGCGGCTTCGTCGTCGACAACTAGAATGGTTGCTTCGCTACTCATCTTTCAACTCACGGCTTGGTGTTCAGCGAACTTGCGCTGTATTTAACCAGTGTCAGTTTACAAATTGATGACAACCGGAGCACTTCAGATGCTTGTCCCACAACTGCCGGATCTCATCATGCGATTGAAAACTAAGAACTTTCTTACGCCGCAGCAACATCACACAACCCCTAGAGGTGCACGCATCAGAATGCGTAATCCACTTGCAGGCTGAATTCCCTGCCCTTGGTGAAGGCAGTGGAGATCAGGCCACCCTGAGTCACCTCTGATGATTCGTCCATCAGATTCTTGGCCTTGGCAGTCACCTTCCAACTATCACTCAATTCCTGAATGTACACAAAATTGAGCTCCCCAAAGGGCTGCTCGATGAGGTCGGGCGCGCCTTCGATACCCACTTCGGAGATGCGTTCACCGAAATAGTGATAGAGCAGCGTCGCGGTCACTCCGAGCATAGGCTCATAGCCAATCTGGGCATTGAAAAGCCAGTCAGATTGACCCTGCAGGGCTCTGCTGGTGTTAGTTACGATACCAGCGTCTTCTTCGCTGATTTCAACCGACGAATCGATAAAAGACACGTTGGACTGCACATACCAGTCCTCCCAGCTTCCGCCGAGAAAATTCAGGCGCTTGAAGACTTCGAATTCGGCGCCCTGATTCTCGCCGGACTTGGCGTTGGTAAATGTCTGACGACCCTCGGCGCCGGCCTGAATGATGGATTCGATGGGGTTAGTAAACTCCTTGTAGAAAACTCCGAACGACACATAGTCCTCGAATCCCATGTACCACTCCCAGCGAAAGTCATAATTGGTAATTTCGGTGATGTCGAGCTCCGGGTTACCCACCACCTCGCGCCCGGTTATCGGATTAGTGAAGGCCGCCGGTGACAGTTCACGAAAGTCCGGTCGGGACACGGTCTCGCTGTAGGCCACACGGAACTGATGGTTGTAATGGATGAAGGTCGCACTCAGGGCCGGCAGCAGTTGATCGCTGTCCTGCGCCGCGTTGACTTCGGAATCAGAAAACAGATCGAAAGTCCTGACCCGCTGGCTGAACTTCTCGGTGCGAAGGCCAGCGTTGAAACGCCAGCGATCATCGAAGTTGATCTCGCCCTGCAAATACCAGGCCTCGGTTTCATTAGACGCCTCGTAGTTGTCTGTCGGGCGCGTAAATTCGCGCAACTCGAAACCATCGGGACTGATATTTTCCGCCGCCAGGATCTCCTCAATGGGCATCGCCAGCAGCTCCTCGTCGAAGACGACAGAACCCTGGTCAAAGAAGGAATAGCGCCTGATCTCGGACTGGCGTTGTTTTTCGTTCTGCACCAGGCCCACCTGAGCAGTGATGATGGAGTCTAGCGGTCCGCCATAGAAGACCATAGTGGCGTCGAGCCCGAAATCCTTAGCATTGTCGTCAAGCACACTCCAACGGCGGACATTACCATCAGCGCGGGTGGAGAAACGAAAGACTCCATCTCTGCCTTCCCGGTCATAGCGGTAACGCCGGTTATCCGGAGAATCCCGCTCCGCCGTGACATCGCTGTAACGCCAGTTGATCACCAACTCGTTTAAATCCGGAAAGAAATGATCTCCCTGAAGCTGATTGGAAAAGAGCTCACGCTCTATCCACTCCAATTCCGTGCGCCTGACAAATTCTTCTTGTGCCAGATCTCCCTCGACGATGCCGTTGATGTCATCGGTCTTGCGCAACAGAACGCTGGTAAGGCGAATATTGTGCTCGGGATTGAAATCCAGACCCACGGTGGCGATGCCGCTGACGTCAATACTGTGTTCGGTTCCGAAATAGAGGAGGTCATCATCAATCTCGAGGCCGGCGTCACTGGTTCTATAGGTCTTGCGAATGATTTCATTGGTATCCCAGGCATTAGAATAGTCCACGGCGGCCAGATAGTTGATCTGTGCACCGCTGCCGCCAAGATCATGGAAATTGCCCATGCTGGCCGAAAAGTCGAAGTCCATGGGTAGCTCTTCAACTACTGGTGCATATTCATTGCGCAGCGAACGACCGATCACCTGCAACTCTTCTGGCGTGTAGCCCTCGCCGCCAAGGAAGGCACTCTTGCGTTTCAATTCATTGCCGCCGGAGGTAGCCGCCAGTAGTTCGCTAGACAAGGCCCGATAGTCATCATCGTAGCCGAGCCAGGCAAGATCACCGCCATTGGCGGTCAGCCCGTTTTCGAAGGTGGCATTGGAATTCATTCCCACGGATGACGTGAGATTGAAAAAGAATTCATCGGTGGATTTCTTGGTGCGCAACTGCAGAACGCCACCACCGAACTCACTGGGATACTGGGCTGAATAGGTTTTCTGTACCAGCACGCTGTCTAGAATCGCAGTGGGAAAGAGATCCATGGGTACGACCCGGTTGATGGGTTCCGGGCTGGGCAGGATGGCACCATTGAGCAGGGTTGATGAATAGCGCTCACCGAGTCCACGCACATACACAAACTTGCCGTCTACAGTACTAAGACCGGCAACTCGCTTGAGACTCTCGGCAATGTTGGCATCACCCGAGCGGGTAAACTGAGTCTCCCCCACCACGTTGGCTACGGCGGCAGTAGAACGCTTTTCATCAGGCACATATTCGCCGATGACAGCAATCTCCTCGATCTGCTGCGGTGGTTGCGCATTGGCGGCGCCGCAGACAATCACGGCGATGCTGGAGGCCAGAAGCGTTGTTCTGGTTGCAGGCATATTCATGGACTCGCTCCATTTTTCAAGATCGGTTGCGGCGCAGAGTTTATTGCGGAACTGTTACAAGATGATGACAACTTCAGCGTTTATTGCCCTCTATCTGCGCGGCAAGGGAGTCAAATCAAAAAAGGGATGCTTGCGCACCCCTTTCTTGGCGGGACATTGAGCAGCTAGCTCGACAGAGGCGATGGTTAGTCGTTGATGTAGATCCAGCCGTTGGTGAATGCCTCACCGTCACTGGGCGCCGCCCCGATATAGGGAACCTGCTCAAACCACGGGTCGCTCGGGAATGCGGGCATCATGGCGTTTACAGACAGCCCGTTGGCTATGCCGCTGGAACCACCGACTTCGGCATTACCCAGAGCGCTGTTCGTCTGGGCGTTATACCAACCTGAGACCGGGAACAGGTCGCCGTCTTCCTCGTCGAAAGTACAGCTCGCAGACAACAGTGAGTTTCGCATCGTCAGATTGCCGTTCAGCCCGGCAATACTGCTACCAGCATTGATAAACGTGGCTTCCTGGTCAATGTCGACACAGTAGGACTCGAAATTGGTCATCACTGTGTTCCAGATCGACACAGAAGTGCCTTCGCGCAGGCGGAAACCAGCGTCTGCGCCGGTCTCCGGACCCACGCAAGTCATGTTGGCGATGGTCGGATTGGCACGGGGCAGCGCGTCGTTGTTGTCGCCGTTGTTGTCGGCTTCGATGCAGTGTTCACTGGCTGTGTTCTGTTTCACGGCGACGAACTGCACATTGCCATTCCAGCCAAAGGTCCAGTCCAGGGCATCGTCTTCATTGCCATCCAGGTAGAGATGCTTGGCATTGGTCGTACCACCGAAAAACTCTACGCCGTCATCGGAATTGTTGTGCACCTGCACATAGTCCACATTGGTGCCCGATCCGGTAGCCTGAAAGGCGATGCCGTTAAGCTCATTTTCCTCGGTAATGTTCTGACCAGCAAAGAGCACCTGGACGAAAGTCAGGGAACCACTGCTGTCAGAGTCGTCATCGCCACCGTATTGACCCGTGCCGCCCTCGCCCTCTGGCAAGGCACTTGTATTCACCGTGGCATTTCCATTCAGGATAAGCCCGCCCCACTGCCCCGTGGTGGACTCGGTCGCCGACGCTTCGTCTTCATAGGTGAAGGTCACCGGATTTTCGCGACTGCCGTTGGCGTAGATCTGACCGTTGCGGTCAACGACCAGAAAGTTCAATCCCACCTGGCTAAAGACTGCAGTACCGGGATCGATGGTCAAAACCGTGCGTGCACCGTCTCCGGCGGTATTGGAGCCGATGAATACAGCGCCGTCGAGAATATAGGAAAAATTTGAGGTCAGATGCGTGTCTGCGGTAATGCGTCCGGAAAGAACACACACGTCCTTGCCGCGGAACTGGGCGCCACCGGGCGCAGCGACCGTATTAATCGGGCAGGTATCAGCAGCCGGCTGGGCAACAGCCACCGAGGCGGGAGTCGACGAGTAAGTGATGGTGTTAATATTGCCATTGACGAAATAGCCGGCATAGGCGCTGATGGTGGCGCCAGTGAGATTGGTGTCGGAGCCGATGAAGTCAGTCAGTACTGATATCTCTTCCGTAGCCTCGAGAGTCTTGGTCTTGAACGGCAATATGTTAGTGTCGTCGAAAGGCACCCAGATGCCGCCGGAAAGGAGATTGAACAGACCCACACCTTCGACTTCGAGCACAACAACCAGGGAGCCAGTCTGACCAACGTCCTGGGCTCGTGGACTGACACTGGCGACGATATCGAACGCATCACCCGCGGGCATTTCAGTCAGAAAGCTGGCACCCTCGTTGAGAGTCGCCCCAGCCCGAATGACAGCGCCAGTCTGAGTGCCGGCGACAGGCAGGGAGGGGATTTCAGCAGCAGAGGCTGCCAGGGAAGCGACGCCCAAAGCCACCCCGCTGGCGATGGCACTAAGGTGTGATGGTCTGAGTTTCATGAGTGATCCTTTGATTAGTGAAGCATGGGTTTTGGAGGAAGAATCCTACGCGATAAATTTTGCAAATTGATTACCTTTTTATTGCATTTTTATGACATTTTGGTTGTGGTTAGAAACGGTGGGCAAAGCGCGGCGCAGCGTGACTAGCCGGGTCGGTCGTGGATACAGTCATTTAATTGTCACCCATCCATCACAAAAGCCCAGTAAGCTCAATTATTTCCAGTGACAATAAGGGCACAACTATGCTCAGGGTAGAAGCGCAACAGGTCGCTTTCTTTGAAACGCCGATCGCTTATTGCCGGTTAAAAAACGGCGAGGAAGTTATCGCCGCCCTGGAAAAATCTATCCGCGCGCGTCACGCCGAATCTGAAGGCGTCAATCGCTCGAATTTTGGTGGCTGGCATTCAGACACGGAGATGCTGAAGTGGGGGGGAGAGGCGGCCACCGAACTTGCGGATACCACTGTCAAGATCTGCAAGCGCCTGACCCATTTCCAGGATGCGAATGCTGACAGCCATGATTGGATTGTGCGCATGTGGGCGAACGTCTCGCCTAAAGGCGGCATGAACCATTTGCACTCACACCCGGGGAATTTGTGGGCTGCAGTACTGTATATCGATATGGGCGCCGAGACAGAAGGCGAAGAGTCCAGTCAGGAGGTTGGTGGCGAATTTTATGTTGAGGACCCCAGGTTTCCCTTGGCTGCCATGCGCAACCCGGGGATCAGAATGACGGGCTCAAATGGCGAACCGCAGCAGTATGAGGTGCAGTTAAAGCTAGAGCGGGGGAATCTGGTGGTTTTTCCAGCCTGGCTCAGGCACGGAGTTAAACCTTACTTTGGGAATCGGGAGCGCATCTCCATCGCGATGAATGTTGATGCGCGTCCGAAGACTTGAGAATGCTGCGCTGGGCGAAAAGCGAGCCTTATGCCTTATACTCGCTGCGAAGTTGCCTTGCGGAATTTGTAGCGCAGAAAGGGATTCATTAAACGAGCGCCACCTTTAGTGAATGTTAGTGGGCTGTCAATAACGGCGAAACACAGACAGCCTTCTTCGCTCGTAGGCTGGTGCTGGTGCGAGGAGGTAAGCTGCACGAAGTCTGAGGCCTTGTACTCACCCATCTCATCGCTAAAGCTGCCGTCCAGCACTAGCGTTATCTCGTTTCCCTGATGACGGTGCACCGGGACTTGGCTCCCCGGTTTCATGTAGATGAATTCGCACTGCGTCTCGTCATCAAGAACAACCTGGGCCTGATTGATGCCGCCACCAATATTCTTCCAAACCAAGCCTTCGGAGGCGACCTTGGCTAGAACCCGGGGAAGGGTCACGCTGCGCTCGTGAACATGAATCTCGGTAAAAGCCTCAGAATCGACCACGGCCGCCTGCTGCTGAGGCTCGCTGATGATCGCGTCTATCATATGGGAGAAGTCTTGGTCATTGGCGGCCTCATCCTTGTCGCTGTCCTGAAGCCAGGCCACCGTTGATTCCGCCTCCATTTCACTGGTGCAGTGCCGACAAGCGGAGCACCTTTCCACGTGTGCTGAAATTGCGACGGTCAGACCAGCCGGCAGGGAACCGCTGGCGAAGCCCGCAAGCATTTCTTGTGTGGGGTGAAGAGTAATTTGTTCAGTCATTTTCGGTTCCAACCATTTGTCGCAGTTTACCCACACCAAGTCGAAGCCTGGACTTCAGCGTACCCAGCGGAATGTTGAGTACTGAAGCAGCCTCTTCATGGGTGCGATCGTGGATATAAATTTGTTCAACTACCGCCTGCTGTGCTGGCGGCAGATCCGAATAAAATTTTTCTATTTGCTCAATCTCGACTTCCTGAGAAGCCTGTTCTTCATGAACAAGATTGCCGTCATGCTCCCCTTCCTGGGGCCATATATCGTCAGCATTGACCGTTGCTGGCTGCCGCTTCTGCTTACGCAACATGTCAAAACATCGATTTCTTGTTAGAGTGAAAATCCAGCTTTGAGCAGTACCGCGGTCTAGATCATAAAGAGGAGCTTTTTGCCAAACGGTCAGCATGGCTTCCTGAACCAGATCATGAGCCAGCTGCTCGTTCCTCGTTAATTTCATACCCATGGCGAAGATGCGGTTGGCGAAGCGCTTGAAGAGCTTATCGAATGCCGCTCTATTTTGCTTATTGCCAACCGCGATGAGCAGCTCTTCATCTGAGCCAGTGCCGGACTGATCCGCGCCACCTATACTCACAGCTGGTGAAGAGGCTCCGCGCCGCTTGGGTGTTTCAGGCTTGGCCAAGGTCATGCTCCCCGTACCAGATTGCCCCATGCTTGATATAGTATTTCCCATACATGCGGCAAACGACTGTAAAATCCGTTTGGATCACTGGGAAATTGTTAACAACCTTAAATTTCTCTTCATCTGGCTAGATTATGATCCGACAAAGTTTCAAATGGCGTAATAGAGGTGTCATCAAACCAACTGGAAACAGCATATCATGACAACAGCACCAGAACTCCAGGATGCGCACGATTTGTCCAGTGGTGATTATTTGGCTGACCGCATCAAAAAAGCCTACCAGAAGTTGGGAACTGATCACTTCGGAGAAATAGAGTCCCTGTACTCGCCAGACGTTTCCTTCGAAGACCCTTCCCACGCTGTTCAGGGTAAGGTAGCTCTTCTAGAGTATTTCAACAGCATGTTTTCCAACTTGGACTACTGCCAGTTCAAATTTCATCAGTCAATTACCGACGGCACCGACATTTTCCTGTCATGGACCATGCTAGTCAGACACCCCCGTTTGCGTTCCGGCGACACCATCCGTGTAGAAGGCGCCAGTTATCTGAAGACTCGCAACGGCAAGATTTATTATCAGCGCGACTACTTCGATATGGGCGCGCTGGTATACGAGCATGTTCCCCTCATTGGCAAGATTATCGCCCGTATCAAGCACCGATTGGGCAGCTAGCTCGCGACCCTGGAAATGGCGCAAGCGCCGGACCCAGGCAATGCCGGGTTAAAGACAGACCGAAGCTCGCACGGAAGATGAGTTGAGTGAATGGAAGGAAACACCAAGAATCCGGGGCAGCGAATTGCCATAGTAGGGTCAGGTATCTCCGGGCTAACCTCTGCCTACCTGCTGAGTCGAAATCACAATATAACGGTCTTTGAAGCCGAAGATTATCTGGGCGGACACACTCACACAGTGCCCGTGGAGCTGGAGGGTCAGTTCCATCAGGTCGACACCGGTTTCATCGTCTGCAACGACCGTAATTATGATAATTTCATGGCCCTAATGAAGCAGCTTGGTGTCAAGCTGCAGCCAACCGAAATGAGTTTCAGCGTTAACAATCCTGCTCTCAACCTCGAATATAACGGTCATACTCTGAACACCTTGTTCGGCCAGCGCCTGAACCTGCTGAGACCGCGATTCTACGCGCTGGTCCGTGACATATTGCGCTTCAACAATGCCAGCAAGAAAGCCTTGAGAACTGACGCTAGCACAGACATGACCCTCGACGAATTCATCAGCAAGCAGAATCTCGGAACCTGGATTCGGGAGTGCTATTTACTGCCCATGGTAGCCGCGATCTGGTCCTGCAGTATCAGACAAGCCGGAGAATTCCCGCTGCGGTTTTTTCTGCGCTTTTTTCTCAACCATGGCTTGCTAGATATCAAGAATCGGCCGCAGTGGTATGTGGTTAAGGGCGGATCCCACACCTATATAAGACCCATGACCAGGAATTTCGCCGACCGCACCAGATTGTTGTCTCCCGTAACGGCGATCAGTCGCACGGCTGAGGGGGTCGAGGTCCGCTACAAGGGGCGCACCGAACTGTTTGATCAGGTCATTTTGGCGTGTCACAGTAATCAGGCCCTCAGCCTGCTCAACCAGCCGAGTAAGCAAGAGAAAAACATCCTCAGCGAGCTGTCCTACCAGGAAAACGAAGTGGTGCTGCATAGCGATCCCAGCCTCATGCCTGGCAACCGCCGGTGCTGGGCAAGCTGGAACTTTCTTGCCGGCGAGCGGTCAATGAACTCCGCCCCCATCGTGACCTATTCAATGAATATTCTGCAGGGCCTCCAGAGTTCGAGCCCATTGCTGGTGTCATTGAATGCTAGCGATCGCATTGCGCAGGAAAAGATCATTCGACGCTTCAGATACGCCCATCCAGTCTATTCGACGGCCAGCGTTCGGGCTCAGCAGCGGCGAAGCGAGATCTGCGGTGTCGACCGCATTCACTTCTGTGGCGCCTACTGGTACGACGGATTCCATGAGGACGGTGTGCGTTCCGCACTGGATGTTGCTGAGCGTTTCGGAGAGAGGCTGTGACCCGAGTGGCAGACTTGGCCTCGGTGGATCAATTCGAGAGCGCCATTTTCCAGGGTAAGGTCAGGCACCGGCGATTTACCCCTGCTGAACACAGCTTTGAACTGCCGCTGTTCATGCTGTGGCTCAAGGCTGATGAAATCGATCGTGTTCTCGATTCCTGCTGGCAACTGGGCAGAAGCCCTTTCAGCTGGGGCCGCTTTCGGCGTGCAGACTATATAGGCGGCGAGGATCTCGATATCGCCACTGCCGTTAAGAAAAAAATCGCCTCTCTCGGCGCTATCGAACCCGACGATCTCCCGGGCGATGTGTTCATGCTGTGTCAGCTACGCTATTTGGGAGTTTATTTCAGCCCGCTGAATTTATACTACCTACGCCAGGGGGACAGGTTTCGCTTTGTGCTGGCGGAGGTGAGCAATACGCCATGGAATGAACGCCACTATTATCTGCTGGACGCGCAAGACCCTGGGCAGCATGCCAAGAGCTTTCACGTCTCACCGTTTAATCCAATGAACCAGAGCTACTCCTGGCGACTAACGCTACCCGATAGTGGCTCCAGTCTTTGCGCAGTAAGCATAGAAAGTCGTGACGAAATCGGCAAGGGACGAAAGGTCTTCGATGCGACCCTGTCACTCCGTCGCAAACCCTTAAACCAAAAAGAATTGACTCGCGTATTGATCGGGAATCCATCTCAGACCCTAAGTATCCTGACCGGCATCCACTGGCAGGCGCTAAAGCTGTTTCTCAAGCGAGTACCGTTGCACCCCCACCCTGACAAGGCCGGGAACAAGACCAGGAAAAGGACCTTATGAACCAGAAGCAATTCACGCCAACAAGCGCTGAAGTCAAGGAAATTACCACACCCAGGCACATCGCAGGTCTGAGGAATGTGTTGGTCGGTATTCTGCAGAAAGCTAACCACGGTCATTTTCTACTGCGGGAACAGGGTCGGGTAATCGCCGAAGTTGGTCATCGTGACGACCCGCTGCAGGCGGAAGTCAATATTATTGACGCACGCTGCTATCTGAGAGCCCTGCTCGGCGGCGATACCGGGGCGGGAGAAGCTTATGTGGATGGCTGGTGGACCACGCCTGACATTACCGGGTTAACGCGCTTTTTTGCCCGCAACCTGGACATGATGGATCACTGGGGCCGGCGCTTCGGCTGGGCCCTAAAACCGTTAAGTCTTTTTCGGAAACTGCTGCGCAGCAACTCGCATCGCCAGGCAAAGAAGAACATCCTCGCTCATTACGATCTGGGCAATGACCTGTATCACAGCTTTCTCGACGACCGCATGCAGTACTCGTCGGCCATTTACAACAACCCCGAAGAGACTTTGGCTGCTGCCCAGGTCAATAAACTCGCCCGCATCTGCGAACAATTGCAATTGAGTCGCGAAGATCACCTGCTCGAAGTCGGCAGCGGTTGGGGTGGACTGGCGATTTTTGCGGCCCAGCACTTTGGCTGCCGCGTCACCAGCACCACAATCTCCGATGCCCAGTTTCACTATGCCCGCGAATCTATTCGCGAGGCCGGCCTCTCAGATCAGGTCACCATATTGAATCAGGATTATCGCAACCTCGAAGGGCAATACGACAAGATAGTGTCGGTAGAGATGATCGAGGCTGTTGGCAAGAAGTATTTGAAGGGCTATTTCGGGAAATTGAACGATTTACTCAAGCCCAGTGGGCTGCTCATGCTGCAAGCAATCACAATCGCCGACCAGCGCTACAATCAATATCGACGTGGCGAAGACTTCATCCAGAAACATGTTTTCCCGGGTGGCTTTCTGCCATCCATGAATCTGATGACCCGCCTGCTGTCAGATCATACGCAACTGGTGGTGAGGGACGTCCTGGATATTGGTCTGGATTACGCGCGTACCCTGGCCGACTGGCGTGAAAAATTTTGGGCGCAAAAAGCTCAATTGCAGGACAGGGGCTACGATGATCGGTTTTGTAATCTCTGGACCTATTATCTTGGCTACTGTGAAGGTGGCTTTCTGGAGCGGCGCATCAGTGCCGTGCAGCTTCTCGCCAGTAAGGCACCCCACTACACGGATTGACTGCACCCTACTGTATACCCGGAAAGGTACTTTGAGAATTGACGTTATGCGCATGGTTCTGACCAAACCCTTTAACCTGATCGCCTTTAACTTGATGTGGCTTGGTCTTGTGCTCGGCCGGGCCGATTGGTTATGGCTGGTCGGTCCATTGGTGCTGACTTACCTAGCCCTGCTCATCATCAGCAATACTCTACGCCCGACGCAGATATTGCTGCCGGCCGCTATCGGAGTGAGTATCGACGCCTTGATTACCGGTTTAGGTTTTATGAGCTTTCAGGGTACCACCTGGTTGTTGCCGCTGTGGCTGATCACGCTGTGGTTAGCATTTTCTTCAACCCTGTCGCTCTCCCTAGCTGTGTTCGGCCGCAGCAAGCCGATTGCAGCGTTGTGTGGAGCTGTCGCCTTTCCGTTCAATTATGGCGTCGGCGAGCGCGTCGGAGCGGTAGCTTTTGTAGAGGCTTACTGGCCTTCTGTGCTGGCGCTGAGTCTGACCTGGGCCTTGATGCTGCCGCTACTTTTTAATGTCGTCGAAAATTCCTGGAGGTTAAAACGTGCGTTGGCTTAATGCCTTGATCCTGAGTCTGTCTTTTGTTTGTACAAGCGGTCTGCAAGCTAGCCCGGTGGAAAACCTGCGCCCGGTGGGTCAGGCCAGCCTTAAAGTCATGTTCTGGACCATTTATGATAGTCGCCTGTTTACGCCCGATGGCCAATTTCAAGGCGTCGAGCCTGACTTGGCGCTGCGCATTACCTACCGTCGCGACATCGCTGCCGAAGCCCTGGTCAACCGCACCCGCAAGGAATGGCGCAAGCTGGATCAGTATGAGCAGCAGCACGAACAGTGGCTTGCCCGCCTGGAAGAAATCTGGCCAGATGTGCAGGAAGATGACGACGTGACTCTGCGTGTCGATGCAGAACTTGGCTCTCGCTTCTATCTCAACGGTCAGTTTATCGGTGCCATTGAGGATGCCCAGTTCACCCGACAGTTTCTGTCGATATGGCTGTCAGAGCAGAGCAGCTATCCTGATCTTCGCGAGCAGCTCGTGGGCCAGGCTAGCTAGTTACCCTCAACTGATCATTCCGGGCAACAGCGAACGCCCGAACTTCGTGTCGATCTCGAAGGGAAAGTTACACTGAGACCAGAGCGAGTCAGCGAGATCCCTAAGTTCTTGCCTGCGTCCGTCGCGGATCCACAGAGCCAGAGCAGCAGCAACTTCGGGATAGGCGATCCTGGCATGGCCCGGCTGCTGCAGCCATTTGCCCAAAATCTTCTGATCCAGTTCCTGTATGATGGTGGCTCGGTTCAGAGCCTGCAGCGCCAGGGCATTACTCAACTGCTCGAATTGTCCCAGCAAGGGCTTTACCAGAAGCTTCTTACCCAACACCAGGCATTCGCTTGCCAGTTCAAATCCGGCATTACTGATCACTCCGAAGCAGTCGCTCAGGTCGCGATGAAATTCGCCATAAGAGAAGGGCTTTACGGTAACGTGACCATAATTACTTTCTCCTCCTACCTTAGCGTAGACACAAAACCTGAAATCAGTAAACGGAGCTAAGAAACTCCTGATATCGTCAATTGCTTCAAACCCCATGTAAACGACGATTTTATTATGCACGACGCGACCGGGGGAAAGGCGTTCAATCAGGGGCGGCATTATGGGCTGGCTGAAATGATGCCAATGCAGGCCCACGGCAGTATCCACCGGGGCAAAACGCTGCATGAGAAACCGAGACGGACCAAAACCACGCACACTTGGCACAGCATAGGCGAATGCGCTCTGGTGACTGATGCCCAGCGAAGGGATTTTTCTCAGCTTGGCGGCCCATGCAGTCACCGGCTCAAAATCCGAGATTACAAGGTCATAGTTGTGGACATTGAGCGCCGTGAGATCGCGCCAAAATTGCAGCAAATTGTTGTCAGAGAAAGTCTTCCAGGATTTCAGCTGCCCACGCTCGGTTACCAGCGAGAGACCGCTGTAACAGGCGAAATCACCGAACAGCTCCATGTTAAAATAGTCTTTCCGGGGACGCCCGGTCAGTACGCAGTCTACATCCAGGTTTTCCGCAAGAAGGGCAGGCAGAAGCGCGCGGGCGCGGGTCAGGTGACCGTTGCCGGTGCCCTGAATGCCGTAGAGAATTCGCACGCTTACAGCAGCAGGAGGGAAAGTAGAAACGCACTCGTACCCAGCAGCGCTCCGCCGAGTATGTCGCTGGGGAAGTGCACGCCCAGAACGATTCGAGAGGTGCCGATAGCGCTCGCCCACAGATAGGCTATAAGGGCATACTCCACGTAAAAGTAACTGATCAATCCGGCCATGAGAAAAGCGGCGGCGGTGTGGCCGGAGGGCATGCTGAATTTGTCACTGGGTTTGATGACCGACTGGCAGTTCGGAAGGCGGACAAAGGGGCGATCGCGCCGGATCAGTTCCTTTAGGACCATGAAGCAAGGCATTTCGAGCAGGAACGCTAGCAAACCCACTTTGATAAACGCCAGATAGCCGACGGGTTCGGTCAGATAGACGAGTAGACCGATTAGCACGTACAGTGGCCCATCACCACTGCGGGAAATCCAACGACTCAGCTTCTGCACGGCATACTGCTGCTGCAGCCTGCTGAGCCAGAGATAGGTGATCGTGTCCAAATTTACCAAGGCATTCAGCACAGCCGCTCTCCCGGTTGCCTGTTGATGGCGAAATCCATCTGAAACCCAGTCGCTAACTTAGCCAGGCTTCGTGTCACTTTAGTGAAAAAATTGTGACTATTTTTTTACAATTTTACACATATAGTACAGCAGCGCCAGATCCTGGATACATCTGGGGACCCTGACCGGGACACCGTTGGAATATGATACCAACAATCGACTCATATTTGTCGAGTGCTGTCGACCGCCAGCCAACTCAGCGAGTGTTGTCCCACATTCCCACAACTGCCTGTCTCGATCAGCTTGTGTCGTATTTCAACCAGGGTCGACAGTCTCTGCCTGGGCCCAGGCACTGCTGTCTGCGAGCCCGCTACCAAGACCTCTGCCAGGGGTTTTTCCCGTGCCTGAAAATATTGGGTACAATCGGCGCAATAAAATCATAAAAATGGAACCTCAGGATGCTCAAACCCCGCGCAAAACGCTCCGCTCTCGTCGCCCTGCTAAGCACTTTTTTGATTGGGCCAGCCTTTATTGCCCTAGCCGTGCCGGCACTCGCCCAGTATGGCAGCAGCACCGGCAACTGGGATGCCTATGGCGCCGACAACGGCAGCACCAAATACACGCCTTTGGAGCAAATCAATGCCGACAACGTCGATACGCTGCAGATTGCCTGGCGACGTCCGGCGCTGGATACCTATTATCGCCAGCTCAATCCGGAGCAACGCTTCACCAGCAACTGGAATGGAACGCCAGTGATCAAGAACGGAGTCGCCTTCATCACTAACGGCGTCGGTCTGGTAGAGGCTTTCGATGCCGGTAGTGGCGAAACCATCTGGGTACAGGAACCACCGGGTGGCGTCGAAGGACTTCCGGGCGCCTCCACGCGCGGTCCTGCGTTCTGGACCGATGGCCAGGATTCACTGATATTTGTTCAGCGTGGCACCTACCTCTACGCGCTGGATGCTGAAACCGGTGCCGCCGATGCCGATTTCGGTGTTAATGGCCGTGTCAGCCTGCAATCTATTCCGGAAGACTTCGAGCGCTATCGCTGGGGCGGCGTGCCCATGGTGGTTCGCGACGTGGTGGTCGTCGGCCAGGCCATGACGGACCGATTCTCCAATAAGGAAGCCCCGCGTGGGGATGTGCATGCCTTCGATGTGCGCACGGGCGAAAGGCGCTGGACCTTTCATACAATTCCGCAGCAAGGCGAGTTCGGGACCCAGACCTGGCAAGATCGATCCTGGGCCTATACGGGCCATGCTCCGGTTTGGGCACTTTTTTCCGCCGATGAGGAACTGGGACTGGTCTATATGCCCATATCTTCTGCAACCAACGACATGTATGGAGGCCATCGGGTAGGGGACAATCTGTTCACTCAATCTCTGGTAGCCGTGGATGCGGAAACCGGCGAACGTGTCTGGCATTTCCAGACTGTGCACCATGGTCTCTGGGACTACGACCCGCCGGCGGCACCCATCCTCATGGACATCACCGTCGATGGCCGCGATATCAAGGCGATCACGCAGCTAACCAAGCAAGCTTTTGCTTTCGTTTTCGATCGGGCTACCGGTGAACCTGTCTGGGATATTGAAGAACGAGAAGTGCCTCAATCTAATGTCCCTGGCGAGGTCACTTCACCAACGCAGCCATTCCCAACGCGTCCCGCGCCCTTCGATCGCCAGGGCGCGACCGTCGACAATCTGATTGATTTCACGCCCGAGCTGAGGGCTGAAGCGCTTGATATCGTCAGCAACTTCGTCATGGGTCCACTGTTTACACCGCCCTCGCTCGCAACAGCAAACGGAACTCAGGGCACGATCCAGTTACCCGGTTCGCAAGGTGGGGCTGATGTACAGGGAGCCGCCTTCGACCCGGAAACAGGCACCCTTTACATTCCCTCCATCAGCTCAGCCTTTGTTGCAGACCTGCTGCCAGGTAACCCAGACCAGACCAACCTGAGCTACACTATGGGCTCAAGGCGCTGGATTGCAGGCCCCCGCGGGCTGCCTCTGTTCAAGCCTCCTTACGGCCGAATCACCGCCATCGATATGAACACCGGCGAACACCTGTGGATGGTGCCCAATGGCGATGGCCCGCGGCAGCACCCTGACATCGCCCATCTGAATCTTGGCAAGCTCGGTGTGCCGGGACGGCCTTCCCCTCTGTTAACCAAATCACTGCTCTTTATTGGCGAGGGCCTCACCAACGTCGGCCGCAGTAGCCGTATCCCTCCAGACATGCCGTTGGCAATCGCTACCAACAGCGGCGGACCCTGGTTTCGCGCCTACGATAAGGCAGACGGCGAGGTTTTGTGGGAGGTTGAACTGGAAGCAGGCACGACTAACGCCCCTGTAAGCTATCTTTATGATGGCAAGCAATATTTGCTGGTTGCCATCGGCGACCGCGAGCATGAACCGGAACTGGTTGCCTTCACGCTGCCCTGATTGCCGCCGCGAAATCACCAATCACTGCTCTAGGATGCTCTGATCAGAGCATCCTAGAGGCGGGAAATAAAATAAAAATCAGAGGGTCGCCAGTTGAACAAAATAGTATCCAGCCTACTTATTGGTGGCATCGGGGTCATCGGCGGTCTAGCTTTGGCACAATCCCCGGCACCGGCAAACCCACCGGCAGCGGCCGACGTAAGCGCCGAAGAAATCGTGAAATTTATCGACGCTCTCCCCCGCGACCGGGTCTCCGACAGACCTATTCGCACGGTCGAAGTAACCGGAGATTATCGTGTTGGCATTTATGGCGTGTTCCGGCCCAAAAATATTGTCGGTAGGGCCAATCTGCACCCGGTTAATACCACCGAGATCTACTCTATGCTCAAAGGTTATGCCACCCTGGTGACAGGGGCGCCCTGATCGACCCGCGCCCGGCTCCACCGCCTTCTATAAGCATTCGGGGCTCCGGTATCGAAGGCGGCGTCAGCCGTCGGATTGCTCCCGGCGATGTAGTTGTCATCCCCGGACACACCCCGCATTACTGGAGTGAACTGGAGACAGACATTGAATACCTGATTCTTAGACCGGACCCTGACAATCGCCTGCCCCTGGTCGATTAGGTGCGTGTAGGTTGACCTGGCCCCAGACTTGACTCAGGACTTTGGCTGTTTGACCGTGCGCAGGTAGGGTTTGACAGTGTTCCAGCCGTCCGGAAACAGGGTCTTGGCTTCGTCATCTGAAACGGCAGGCACGATTATCACGTCGTCGCCCACCTTCCAGTTTACTGGCGTCGCCACCTTGTGTCTGGCGGTAAGCTGCATGGAATCGAGTACCCGCAGTATCTCATCGAAATTACGCCCGGTGGTCATCGGGTAAGTCAGCATTAATTTGACCTTCTTGTCTGGTCCGACGATAAATACTGAGCGCACGGTAGCGTTGTTGGCGGCAGTTCGACCCTCCGAGCTACCTTCCTCTGCGGCCGGCAGCATGTTGTAGAGCTTGGCAACTTTCAATTCCGGGTCCCCGATCATTGGATAATTGACCGCGTGCCCCTGAGTTTCCTCGATGTCTTTGGCCCACTCGGCGTGGTTGTCCACGGGATCAACGCTGAGTCCGATGATCTTGCAATTACGCTTGGCGAACTGCTCCTCTAAGCCGGCCATATAGCCCAATTCAGTCGTGCACACAGGCGTGAAATCCTTGGGGTGAGAAAACAGCACCCCCCAGCTCTCTCCGAGCCATTCATGGAAATCAATTTCGCCCTGGGTTGTTTGAGCGGTGAAGTTGGGTGCTTCGTCGTTGATTCTGAGTGACATGATTCACTCCTCCTACATGGTTCTCTTAGTTTGTTAAGGAAGTAGCTGGTCGTTGCCGACCATGCGGCAATGAAATGCCGATTGATACTTGCAGCCATAAGAACAATGTACGCAGAGCCAGTGCGTGTGGCAAATCTTCCCGACCCGGGCTCGAGCTGCTTGGCAGACGTACCAAAATGCGCTCAACGATCATGAAGCGTCACTTGCCACTCTTACCGCGTACACTCATAAATGAATGCCGGAGGCATATTGCGCAGGGTAAATCTCACTCTGGAATGATTGAAGACGGGTCGAATATCCTGCCAATTATTTAGGCTGTACTGATACTGAAGAAAATGCCCACCGTCGCGCAGGTTCGCATGCACGCTCGTAAGAACCGCCTGCACGACTTCCTTTTCCATGATCGCCAGTGGCAGGCTGGAGACCACATGATCGACCGCGTCGATCGCTAACTCCTCCAGAATTTTGCCTATATCCGAAGCACACGCATTGTAAACTTTCAGACGCGAATCATTGAGCGCATTGAGCTGAGCGACGAAATCATTGTTGAGCTCCAGACAGATGAGGATGCAGTCGTCATGCATGCGCTGGAGAATGCGCCGCGTGATACATCCATTGCCCGGCCCAAGTTCAACCAGGCAGCGCGCTTCCAAGAAATCTATGGGATAGAGTGCGAGCAGTTCATTGATCAGGGCGCTGGAACTGGGTGAGATCGTGCCCGTGGTTCTGATATTGCGTATCAACCGCAGGTGATCGATGAATTTCAGTCTGGCATTCATTGCTACTTCCGAGCCTCAAAATCGCGCATTCAGTTATTTCGCCGGCACTGGGATCGCGGGCCGGTACTCTTGTTTTCGACCCTATAATGCCTCAGGTTTCCTGGCCAGCTAAACGCGAAGCCATAGCCCTATCTCGGAACCGACAAAGATATAAACAGTGACCAGCGGAATACTGCCTACCAGCAGCGCTAATGCGAGTTTCCGGTAGCGTAGCCCGGTCATTCCCGCGACGTAGCAAATGACATCGGTCGGTACCAGAGGGAAAAAGGACCAGCCGACCATGATCCAGAATGACCAGGGCCCATGCATATGGACCTTCAGCCTGGCAATTTTCTCGGGATACTTCTGCTCAAGATACTCGTCATAATCACCGAGCGACGGGAAACTGTATACCAGGTAGCCGCCAACGACAACTCCCGTCAGCGAGATTATCAGTATCGCTACAGGGATTTCCGGAAATGTGATCCCTCCCGCCAACACGAAGGGTGTGCAGGGGATCAGCAGCACGGCCCGGCTCAGTGACATTGCGATATAAACCCCCAGCGCCCCGGCCCCAAGGCCACTGAGTAGGTCGGCGATAGATTCCCGAGAGACCCATTCCGGATTCAGAGCCAGGGTCACCAGGACCACCGCAACCAGTGCCAGCCAGAAGGTATTGATGTGGCGGAGAGGATGCCTGTTCAAGTGTCTTTAACCCCGATAACCTCGATTTGTCGGCAGGAAGCATAGCAAAACCGGGACCACCGCACCCGGGCTCGCTAAGATCCGCCTCGGTCGGCTCCGGGGGTTTTTGATTTGTGCGCCAGCAGATGGGCGTTTCATTCCCAGTTTTGTCCGTGCAAGGGGCTGACTCGGGTGGATTTGGGAATCTCGTCCAGGCAGTTCAAATTAACGTCGACGCCATCCGGATTGGAGCGAGGAACAGAGAATGACTTGATGCCACAGACACGACAAAGGCATTTTGTGCGACGCCACTACCGAAGCGGTACACAGAAAGTTTGTCACGACCCTGCAACAGGCGAAACTGGGAAGCAGGCCCGATCAGGTGCAGATAACAGGACTTGCGGCAGACGCTGCAGTTACAGTCGTCTAGCTGCTAGGGGATTGCCGCCTGGACTTCGAAGCGCACTGCCCCGCAATGGCAGCCACCGAAAAAAATCTGCAGCTGACGGGACAAGTTTTGGTTCTCCCGCGGCAATCGAAGCATCGCGTTTTGCCAGTTCCAAGCCCGACCAACGTGATATACCATGCGGCCATGCTTCAGCACCGATTCATTGCTTCGGCAAGAAAGACTCCGGGCAAGCTGGCATTCATCGACCGCAGTGCGCAGCGTAAGGTCAGCTACGATGAAGCGCTGATTGCCTGCCTGCTTTTGGCACGGCGATTTCGCAAGCTGGAGCAAGGTCGCATCGGCATCATGCTGCCCACTTCCGCAGCCGCCGCCATGGCGGTCGTGGCAGCAGTTATGGCCGGCCGCACACCGGTAATGATCAATTACTCCACTGGAGCCGCTCGTAACTGCCGCTATGCTCAGCGCCAGTGTGATTTCACAACAATTGTCACCGCCCGCGCCTTGTTGAAACGGACCAACTGTGAAGAAGTTGCGGGCATGGTATTCATTGAAGACATTCTGGATTCGCTCGGCCGCGTAGAGCAAGCCAATGCCTTTCTGAAGTCAAGGTTACCTCTGCCTATTCTAAAGCGTCTGTGTGGCAAAAAAGATTTGCATCGACCGGCGGTCATTCTGTTCACCAGCGGTAGCGAGAAGGAGCCCAAGGCCGTCCAGCTCAGCCACCATAATATTTTGTCCAACATCGATGCCTTTTCCGAGATGATGGACCTCTATGGCATGGACAACCTGCTTGCCGTATTGCCGTATTTCCACGTCTTCGGCCTCACCATCAACTTATGGACACCTTTGTGCCTGGGTATGACGGCGATTACCTATGGCAACCCACTGGACTTCAAGATCGTTGCCCGCCTGATCAGAGAGGACAAACCCGAGTTACTGGTAGGCACGCCTTTTTTCCTCGAAGGCTATCTGCGGCAGTCGAAGCCCGGGGATTTCGCCAGTATTCAACTGGCGGTAACCGGGGCCGACAAATGCCCAGACAGTCTGCGAGAAAAGTATCTGCAGGAACATGGCATCGAAATCATCGAGGGATACGGCACTACTGAAACCTCGCCGGTGATCTCAGCCAATCCTCGGGACGCCAACAAACCCGGCAGTATTGGCACGGTAATCCCCGGTATGGAGGTGCGTATCCAGAATATCGATACCGGTGCAAACTGCGGCACCGGCGAGACCGGCCGCATCCTCGTTCGCGGCCCAGGGGTCATGCAGGGTTATCTCAATGACGTGGAAGAGACACACCTTCGACTCAAGAGCGGTTGGTACGATACCGGTGATCTCGGCTATCTCGATGCGGATGGCTATCTCTGGCACAAAGGCAGATTGAAACGCTTCGTCAAAATCGCCGGCGAGATGATCTCACTGGTCGCCGTCGAGGAAGCTCTGAATGCCGTGACGCCCGAAGAGATAGAGTGCTGCGTCGTGGAGTTGCCCGACGCGCGGCGCGGATCTCGCATCGTTGCAGTGACCAGTGCAGAAATCGATGTGGCGTCGATTAACAAGCTACTGGAAGAAAAGCTCCCCAACCTTTCCTTGCCCAAGCAGTTCGTGATCGTGCCCGATTTCCCTCACCTGGGCAGCGGCAAGACTGATTTCCGCACTCTGACCCAACAGGTAAACGCACTCAAACAAAGCAACGGGCCCGGCTCAGCGCCGAGGCCGCAATAGAAATCTCAACCCTGTACCGGATCTGAAGGCTTACCTAGGTCCTGGAGCCAATTTCAGGCCTTGGAGCTACCGGCCCGGCCTTGGCAAACCTACTTGCCGTGGTGGCGGCAGTTCTGAATCCATCAATATCACTGCTGTCCTACAGTTTCATGCCCTTCGCTTTGCACTAAAAAGCGGCTTCGAACGGTCCGCCCGGCAGTTAGCTTGTGCCGCTGCGAACCACGCCCCTCCAGGCACAAGCTAATTGCCGACCGGCTCTTGCTGTTTGCGAGCGTCAACGTTTACTGGCTTCCCTGTTGCGTTGCGTGTGCCGAACAACAGAGTTTCCTGTACGAAACCAATGGGAAACGCCAGAAACACTCGCACTTAGCCTGATCGAGTATTTTCGCTGGGGAATCTGCGGGACAGCAGTGGATCAATAAATAAAACAGCGAAACCCGCATTATGGACACTGCGAATAAGGCAGAGAATCCCTGGAGCAACACATTTTAGCAAACAGATTTCAGCGCTCTTATTCGAAGCTGAGGTTACCAGACAGCAGTGACTTGCCGGGTATGGCCTTGAGCAGGGCACGGGTATACGGCTGCTGCGGATTAGTGAAGATATCATGGGCGCTTCCCGATTCCACCAGCTGTCCTTCCTTCATAACCACAATGCGATCTGAGAGATAGCGCACCACCGCCAGATCATGGGAAACGAAAAGCATGGTCAGGTCGAAACGATCGACGAGCTCCAAAAGCAGATTCAGGATCTGGGCCTGTATGGTCACATCAAGTGCCGACACAGGTTCATCGGCGACAATGAAACGGGGTTTGGTGGCGATAGCTCGACCAATGGCTATACGCTGGCGCTGGCCGCCGGAAAACTCATGGGGATAACGCAGCACTGCGTCTCGGGCCAGGCCCACGGAGTCCATCAGGGCAAACACCTCGACATCCAGGCCTTTGCGATTGACGATTTTGTGCAGCAGTAGTGGCTCTGCGAGCGTGTCGTAGACGGTCATACGCGGGTTAAGACTCGCGTAGGGATCCTGGAAAATCATCTGCATGTGACGGCGCAGAGGTTTCAGTTCGCGGGCATTGAGACCTTCGATCGCCCTGCCTTCAAAGGCAATGGTGCCGGCCACGGGATTAACGAGCCTGAGAATTGCCCGTCCTAGAGTCGATTTACCGCTGCCGGATTCTCCCACTAGACCGAGGATCTCCCCCTGCTTGATGGTCAGGGATACGTCATCCACAGCACGCACCTCTTCACCTCGTCGGGAGTCGCCAAACCAGACCTTGAGTTTTTCTATTTCTACCATAGGCGTGCGTGCGCCCGGAACGGACGGCTGTTTCTCTGAATCCGGAACCGCTGCCAGCAGCTTTTGGGTGTAGGGGTGGGTGGCCGATTTGAAAATCTGATCACGCGATCCCTGTTCGACGAACACACCATTTTGCATGACCGCGATGTTGTCGGCGATGTCGGCGACGACGGAAAGATCGTGACTGATGAAGACTACGCCGATGTTGCGCCGCACCTGCAGTTCCTTGATCAACTTCAGAATCTGCGCCTGAACGGTCACGTCCAGAGCCGTGGTGGGCTCATCGGCGATAATTATTTCCGGCTCCGTAATCAGAGCCATTGCGATCATCACCCGCTGACGCATACCGCCGGAGAATTCGAAAGGCCAGGCGTTCATCCTTCTGGCTGCATTGGGTATTCCCACTTCTTCTAAGATTGCAGTCGCCTTGCTCCAGGCTTCCCTGCGCTCCATGTCGAAATGCAGTCGCAAGGGCTCGATCAGTTGATCACCGATCTTGAGAAACGGATTCAGAGAGGTCATGGGGTCCTGAAAAATAATGGAGATGCCCTTGCCCCTGACCCGGCGCAGCCTAGCCTCGGACAGCTGCAGCAGGTCCTTGCCTTCGAATAGCGCTGTGCCCGCCTCGATCCGGCCTGGTGGCCTGGGAATAAGACCCAGCAGACTATAGCAGGCAACGGATTTGCCCGAACCGGACTCACCGATAATCGCCAGTGTCTCGCCATTGTTGACCTCGAAACTGACGCCGTCCACCGCCGGCACGACACCATTGCGGGTGTGGAAGTACACAGTCAGATTGTCGACAGTCAGCAGCGCCATGACTAATCCTTTGAGGCCTTGGGATCGAGTGCGTCACGCAGACCGTCGCCGAAAAAATTCAGTGCGAACAGTGTCAGTGCCAGGGCAAGCCCTGGGTAAATCAATAGCCAGGGATACTCTTCCATGGTCTCCACCCCGTAAGAGATAAGCAAACCCCAGGAAGACATTGGTGGCTGGATGCCGAGGCCCAGAAAACTCAGGAAAGCCTCCAGCAGCATTACCTGGGGAATGGTAAGCGTGGCATAGACGATGATCGGCCCGAGCACATTCGGGATCACGTGCTTGAAAATAATGGTCGCCGGCGACAAGCCCAGGGAAATCGCGGCTTCGACGTATTCCTGCTGACGCACGCTCTGAACCTGTCCGCGTACAATTCGCGCCATGGTGAGCCACTCAACCGCGCCAATGGCCAGAAACAGCAACAACAGATTGCGCCCGAAAACCACCATCAGCAGGATAATGAAGATCATGAACGGCAGCGCATAGAAAATGTCCACCAGGCGCATCATAACCGCATCCACTCGCCCGCCGAGATAGCCTGCGCAAGCGCCATAGGTCACACCCACCAGCAGGGCTACAGCGGTAGCGATAATGCCAACTGCGAGGGACACCCGGCCACCGTAGACGACGCGAGTAAGCATGTCCCGCCCGAAGGTATCTGTGCCAAGCCAGTGTGCGGACGAAGGCGGCGTAGCACCTAACGCCAGGTCCTGTTCCTCATAGCCGTAGGGCATGATCCAGGGCGCTAGAATGCAGAGAACTATGACCAGCAGCAGTATGCCCAGGCCAGCCATAGCCAGCTTGTTTTTGCGTAGCCTTACCCAGGCGTCCTGCCACAAGGACACCCCCTTGGGCATGGCCTCCGTTAACCTGGGGACTGGCGCATTCACCTCTGTCATTGCTTGTTACTGAACTGGTAGCGCAGGCGAGGATTCAGCCAGGCGGCCACAAAGTCGGAAAGCAGATTGAAAACAACGATCAGGGTAGCGAGGAAGGTCGTGGTACCCAGAATCATGGTGTAATCGCGATTGAACGCCGCCTGCACATAGAAGCGCCCTAGGCCGGGAATTTGAAAAATAGTCTCAACCACGAATGAGCCACTCAGCAAACCGGCAAAGGCTGGCCCCAGGTAGCTGACTACGGGCAGCAAGCCAGCGCGCAGGGCATGTTTGACCACAACGACTCGCTCTGGAAGTCCCTTGGCCCTTGCCGTGCGCAGATAATCCTGGGACATCACCTCAAGCATACCCGAGCGGGACAAGCGGGCAATATAGGCTGCGTACATGGCTCCCAGGGTGATGCTAGGCAGGATCTTATCGCCCTGGCTGTTGCCCCAGCCGGAGACCGGCAACCAGTCCAGCCAGATGCCGAAAATCAGCACGAGCATGGGTCCAAGCAAAAACGACGGCATACAGATACCCACCATCGCCAGACTCATGGGAACATAGTCCTGGGCCGTATTGGGGCGGAGAGAGGCGATGACGCCGGCCAGAACTCCGATTCCCACCGCCACCAGGAGCGCGTAAAACCCTAGCTCGGCAGTGATTGGCAGTCCCTGAAAAATCAATTCATTAACACTGCGCCCCGGGTAATTGAATGAGGGACCTAGATCCCCTTGAAGCAGATCGCTGAGATAAGTGAGGTACTGCTCATGCATTGGCAGATCGAGACGGTACTGCGCCTCCAGTGCTGCCCGAACTTGGGGCGAGACGGCTTTTTCGTCATCGAACGGACCCCCCGGTGCCGCCCGCACCAGGAAGAAGGTCACTGAAATCACGATGAAAATTACGGGGATGGCCTGCAGCGTCCGCAGGCCGATAAAACGCCACATCAGTTAGGGCCTGTTAGGTCAATGGAAATCAGGCTTCGGGGTCCAACCAGACATACTTCCAGTTGATGTGGTCCATGATGTTGGACGGCATTCCCTGTACCGAGGGTACGACGAGCTGCTTGGTACTGTAGGTGTAGACTGGCAGTATGGGCATCGCTTCCAATAGGATGCGCTCGGCCTCCCGATAAAGCTCGTAGCGCTTGTCCCGATCCAGGGTATTGGGTGCCTCGTTCAGGATAATCTCGTCATAGCGGGCATTGGAGAAACCGGTCTTGTTATTGCCGCCATCGGTGATGTACATATCAAGAAAGGTATTGGGATCAACATAGTCACCGATCCAGCCGCGACGAGACAGGTCGTAGTTCATGTTGTCCTGATTATCCAGGTAGACTTTCCATTCCTGATTGAGCAGGCTCACGGAGATGCCCAGCTCACGCTGCCACATCTGCTGAATCGCAACCGCCAGCCGGCGATGGGACTCCTGAGTATTGTAGAGCAAATCGAATTGTGGAAAACCCTCACCGCCCGGATATCCCGCCGCGGCCATCAAGGCCCGGGCTTGTTCGGGATCGTAACTGAACGTCTCCGGCGGATAGTAACCGAGCGTATCGGGTGGAACCAGGGCATAGGCAGGCTCGACGATGCCCTGCATGATGGATTCGGCGATGGCGTCGCGATCAACAGTCATGGCCAGCGCCTTGCGCACGCGCACATCGTCGAAGGGTGGCCTGGTGGTATTGAACATATAAAAATAGGAACCGAGCCAGGGATCGATTCTGACAACCTCGGGATTTTCTTCCAGATAGACAGGAATCTTGTCCAGTACAATTTCATTCGTTGTATGTAACTGGCCATCGCGGAACATACGCTCCTCGGTGACAAGATTTTCCGTGGGGTAGTACACGATCGCATTCAGTCGAACCGAGTCAGCATCCCAATAAGTATCCGACTTTTCGACCCGCACGTGGGAATTGATCTGCCACTCCGCCAGCTCGAAAGCGCCGTTGCTGACGATATTCCCAGGTCGGGCCCAGGGTGACAGCCGGTCGGAAATTGTTCCGAACTGTTCGATGGTGGGACGGTGGACGGCGTAAGTGCTGTAGTGATCGAGTAACTGCAGAAAATACGGGGTCGGGCTGCGGAGCTGGACTTGCAGCGTGTAGTCGTCCAGGACGGTCACGCCGACTGCAGAGAAGTCATCAATGTCGCCGTTGGCGTAAGCCTCGGCATTCACTACAGGGAACAGATTGTAATTGTACTGGGCACCGAGTTCCGGGGTTAGCAGTCGTTGCCAGGACCAGTGAAAGTCCACGGCAGTGACTGGATCCCCGTTGCTCCAGAGCGCATTATCGCGCAAATGAAACGTGTAAAGCAGGCCGTCTTCGCTGATCTCCCAAGCCTCGGCGATTCCAGGTTCAACCTCCAGAGTCTCCGGGTGCTTCGTCACCAGGCCCTCGAAGATTGCGGAAACAATTTTATTCTCGGCAACACCGGTGACAATATGAGGATCCAGGCCCTCGGGTTCGACGCCGTTGCCAAAATGCATGACGCCATCAAGATTGCCCTGTTCAACCCGGGACAAACCGCTGTCGCTGCCAGACTCACCGCCGCAGGCAACAAGGAGGGAGACCACCGCCATGAGAACCCAGAGCCGAAACCGTACGAGTGGTTTGTCACCAAAGTCTGTTTGATTCATATTGCTCTATCCCGCTGAAATTGCTGACATAAACATAGTGCAAAGATAGCACGTGCACCGGGTGTGCGAAATGGCTTTAGGCGTCACCGCCTGACGCTTTGGCGCACTCGGTCTAGCGCCATTTGGCCAAAATGAAATCGCAGCTCCCAAGACGCGTGTCAGTGCTGTGTCAGCGTTATGCGCCAGTAATTGGCGAGCGATCGAATTCAGATCAGGAGACTTCGAGCGGCAGAGATGATCCCCGCCAGCAGCAGGAAGACAACTGGCAAAAAACTGATCATGAAACCAAGGCCCCGCTGTGCCGGATCGGCCACATAGCCGCGCAAATAGAGGATGCGCCCCAGCAAATAGACAGCTCCAGCCAGTGCCGCGATTACGGCATTCCCGTAATAAGCATAAATTGTGATTGCGGGCAGCAGAACAATAAGCTGCTCGCCGGTATTAGCGTGCACTCGGTAATAGCGCTCGAACACCGGATCACCAGACATCGCCGGCGCCGGACAGTTGTATTTTGCTCGCGCCCGCCCGACAAGAATTCCAAAAACAACATACTGGATCAATACCAGCCCGATCACTATCGCAACCCATTGCATAAACAACGTCTCCGTAAACGAATTATCCAAAAAGTCAGTGCCAGCCCTGACTGAATACGCTGATGCTGGGAATTTAACGTATAATCCTGCCAGCTTACATAAATATCGGTTGCAGCAATGGCCAAGAAAAAACCGAACGATTTCAATTTCGAAAAAGCACTGGAAGAACTCGAACAGCTGGTTACTGCCATGGAAGAAGGTGATCTGACTCTGGAGCAGTCCCTACAAAGCTTCGAAAAAGGCATCAAACTCACCCGCGAATGCCAGTCTGCCCTAAAGCAGGCCGAGCAGAAGGTCGAGCTCCTGCTAAACGAAGAGGGTGATACCGAACCCCTGGATACGGACGAACTGGAAGATTGAAGTGACGCAGACCATGAGCTCAGACAACGAATCTCTCACCCTGAAAAACTTTCTTGGTGACTGCCAGTTCCGCGTCAATCAGGCTCTGAAGACCTTACTGGATCCACCGCAGCCCAGTGACCGACTGCGCCAGGCGATGGCCTATGCTAGCCTGAACGGCGGCAAGCGGGTGCGGCCGGTTCTTGTCTACGGCGCTGCCCTGGCACTAGAAGGAAGTCTTGATCAGGCCGACCCCGCCGCCTGCGCTGTAGAACTCATCCACAGCTATTCACTTGCTCATGACGATCTGCCGGCCATGGATGATGATGACCTGCGCCGGGGCAAGCCCAGCCTGCACAAAGCCTTCGACGAAGCGACCGCCATCCTGGCCGGCGATGCACTGCAGGGTCTGGCCTTCAGAGTTCTCAGCATACCGTCCCCGGAACAACCTGCAGCCATGCAGTCCGCCATGGTTCACTGCCTGGCCGAAGCGGCGGGCGAGTCGGGTATGGTGGGAGGTCAGGCGCTGGATCTGGAGTCCGTCGGCCGGGCTGCTGAATGCAGCGATCTGGAAACAGTGCATCGCCTCAAGACCGGCGCCCTCATTCGGGCCAGCGTCGTCCTTGGTTCGCTTTCTGCGGCGACTGGTTCTCCCGGGCAAATACAATGCCTTAGCAACTTCGCCGACTGCATCGGACTGGCATTCCAGGTGCAGGACGATATTCTCGATGAAACAACCGACACCAAAGATCTCGGCAAGCCACGCGGCTCGGACCACGCTCGCGACAAGCCCACCTACGTAAATCTTCTGGGTCTGGATGGCGCCAGGAGGAAAGCGGCCCAGCTTACGGATCAGGCTATCGGCAATTTGGATGGATTCTCTGCCAGCGCCGATCGTCTGCGTGAACTGGCCGTCTACATCACCAGCAGGCGGCACTGATTGACCATTACTACTGTCTGCATTAACTTAGTCGCTCTTGCCCGAGTAGATTCGGAATCGCCTGAAAAGCCCTTTCCGCAGAGTTGAAATAGGAAAATGCTTGAAGAAATACCCCTGACCAGACCAGAAACACCACTGCTGGACGCGATCGAATGCCCTGAGAACCTCAGGGAGCTGGACGTCGATCAATTAGAAGATCTCGCCGAAGAACTGCGCGCTTACCTGCTTTATTCCGTGGGCCAGACCGGCGGGCATTTTGGCGCCGGGCTCGGAGTCGTAGAGCTGACCATAGCCCTGCATTATGTCTTCAATACACCCGAAGACCGGCTGGTGTGGGACGTGGGGCACCAAGCCTACCCGCACAAGATACTGACCGGCCGCCGGGAGCGCATGCTGACTATTCGCCAGGCTGGAGGCCTGGCCGGATTTCCGCGGCGCCAGGAAAGTGAGTACGACACTTTCGGCGTCGGGCACTCCAGCACTTCAATCAGCGCCGCTCTGGGCATGCGAACCGCGTCAGTCCTGCAAGATAGGAACCAGTACTGCATCGCCGTCATCGGCGATGGCGCCATGACCGCGGGTATGGCGTTCGAGGCACTGAACCATGCCGGCCATCTCGACGACAATATCCTCGTCATACTCAATGACAACAATATGTCGATCTCCAAAAACGTCGGCGGCCTCTCCAGTTACCTTGCCCGCATGTGGGCCAGCAAACCCTATAACTTCATCCGCAAAGGCAGCAAGCGGGTGCTGTCCAAAATTCCCCCGGCGCTGAAGGCCGCACACCGGGCGGAGGAATACATGAAAGGGATGGTGTCACCAGGGACGTTGTTCGAAGAGATCGGTTTCAACTACATTGGCTTGATCGATGGCCACGACACCGCCGGACTCGTAGAATTTCTGAGCAACGTCAAGACACTTCGCGGGCCGGTACTTCTGCACGTGGTGACTCAGAAGGGTAAGGGCTACACCGAATCGGAGAACGACCCCTGCGGGATGCATGCCCTGAGCAAGATCGAACAACCGGTCACGCCGGCCGAAGACAAGCTCGGCACCGAAGCCGAAATAGTGAAGAACAAGCCCGCTCCCGCTCTGTCCTACTCCAAAATTTTCGGTAACTGGCTGTGCGACGCCGCGCTACATGATAAGCAGGTCGTAGGCATCACCCCGGCAATGGGTGAAGGTTCGGGCATGCAGGAATTCGCCGAGCGTTTCCCGGATCGCTTTTTCGATGTTGCCATCGCCGAGCAGCATGCGGTCACCTTTGCTGCCGGCATTGCCTGCGAGGGCGGCAAACCGGTGGTCGCTATTTATTCCACTTTTTTACAGCGTGCTTACGATCAATTCATTCACGATGTTGCGCTGCAGAATCTGAATGTCCTGTTCGCCATTGATCGCGCCGGTCTCGTTGGCGCCGATGGCCCCACACATGCTGGCAGTTTCGACCTGAGCTATCTGCGCTGCATTCCCAACGTGGTAGTCATGGCCCCCAGCGATGAAGACGAAACCCACAAGCTCCTTTCCACCGGTTACCACCACGAGGGGCCGGCGGCGGTTCGCTATCCACGCGGCAAGGGATCAGGAAAAATTGTGGAACGCAGCCTTGAGCCCGTTCCCATCGGCAAGGGCCGTATTTGCAGACAAGGGAATTCCGTGGCCATACTCGCCTTTGGCAGCATGGTACAGCCGGCCCTGGATGCGGCCGATGAGCTGAATGCCAGTGTCGTCGATATGCGCTTTGTCAAACCCATCGACGAAGATCTGATAGAAGACATGGCGAGTCGTCATGAGCTCCTGGTTACGGTGGAGGAGAACGCCTTGATGGGTGGCGCCGGCTCGGCAGTCAATGAGTTCCTGCTGCAGGCGAACTACACTATGCCAATTCTCAATCTGGGACTGCCTGACGTCTTCCTCGAACACGGCAGTGTCCCGAAAATGCTGGCTTCAGCCGGGCTGGACGCGCCCGGAATAGTCAAGCAAATACAGGCAAAACAGATCGCTTGCAGGAAACAATCGCGAGCGGTCTGACCACTCCTTTGTTCTGAGCACCGCCACTTCCCTATTCAGGATCAGTCATGACTAACGCCGATGAGCGCAACGCACGCCACAAGCGGGCGATGCAGCGCAAGAAGGAATATATTGACAGCAAGATCGCCCAGGCCGATCAGGATAAAGGCCTCCTGGTAGTTCTTACCGGTAACGGTAAGGGTAAGAGCTCTTCCGCTTTTGGCATGCTCGCGCGCAGCGTTGGCCATGGCCTGCGTTGTGGTGTCGTACAGTTCATCAAGGGGCAGTGGAAAACCGGCGAACAGCTACTGTTTTCGCAGCATCCGCAGGTCGAGTTCCATGTGATGGCAACGGGTTTCACCTGGGAAACCCAGGACCGCGAAGCTGATATTGAAGCCGCACAAAGAACCTGGGCCGAGGCCGAAAAGCTCTTGGCCGACGCAGACACAGATGTCGTGATTCTGGATGAACTGACCTACATGTTGACCTACGGCTATCTCGACAAAGAGCAGGTGATTGAATGTCTGCGCAATCGCCCATCAATGCAGCACGTGGTCATAACGGGACGCAATGCCGCATCTGAGCTGCTGGATATTGCAGATACGGTCAGCGAACTCAAGGAAACCAAACACCCGTTCTACGAGGGCATTCAGGCGCAAAAAGGCATCGACTTCTGACTATGGCCCCAAGAGGCAATTCAATAGTCAACTTACTGGCTCTGTTAATGACCTGGTCGCTTGCTGTTTCAGCGCAGGAAGTCATCGACGATGATGGCAATACAGTAACCCTGGACAGGCCCGCCCAGCGAATTATCTCTCTGGCGCCCTCGCTCACCGAATTGACTTTCAGCGCCGGCGCCGGAGACAGACTCATAGGGGTGATTGAATATAGTGATTACCCACCAGCGGCGCTGGAGCTTCCAAGGATCGGACGCCACGATATGCTCGATCTCGAGCGCATCCTGACGCTTAAGCCGGACCTGATTCTGGCGTGGCGCTCGGGCAATCCACGAGCGAGCGTAGAGAAACTGAGGCAACTGGGCTTAACCGTTTATATGGCAGAACCCAGAGACTTGCAGTCTATTTCCAGCAATCTCGAGCGTATCGGCTCGCTCGCCGGCACAGGAACAATCGCCCGAGCGCGGTCCACACAATTCAGAGCAGAGCTCGCAAAACTGCGATCACGTTATCATGATGCGGCAACGGTAAGAACTTTCTATCAGGTCTGGAATGACCCGTTGATCACCGCCGGCGGCAATGAGTTGACCAATGACATTATTTCGCTCTGCGGCGGCGCCAATATCTTTGCTGACGTTCGCCAGATAGCTCCGAAAGTGTCTACCGAAGCCATTCTCTCGCGGCGCCCCGAGGTCATCATCGGCAGCGGTCTGGCCGCTGAGAGACCGGCCTGGCTGGACGACTGGCGGCGCTGGCAAACCCTGCCCGCAGTCGAGCGGAATAATCTGTTTTCCATACCGCCAGCCGAACTGCAGCGGCAAACGCTAAGAGTCCTGACAGGTAGCAGGCAGATCTGTGAATTCCTGGAAATCGCTCGCAAGCGCCGTCAGCCCTGATCGCTTTCGCCCTTGTCCCCATCACCAGATTTCCGACTCGATACTGACCTTTAACAAGCGCGGTTCAACTACCCAGTGCCAGCAGCCGAAGGGCAGCGTCAGGTGAAAGAACTGCGCATTCGCGGGAATGGATCTTCAGGGAACATGCCCGAGCTTATCGATCTTCACAGCCAGATAGCTCTCGTTATGCGGGTTGGACTCGGCGCGGATGGCAACCATCTCTGCAACCTCAAATCCCAAGCCCTTGAGAGCATCGACCTTGCGCGGATTATTGGTCATCAAGCGCAGGTGGCTGAGCTGGAAGTGCTCCAGCATCGGTTTACAGACGCTGTAATCTCGACTGTCTGCCTCGAAGCCGAGCTGCTCATTGGCCTCGACTGTGTCGGCGCCAGAATCCTGCAGGGCATAGGCCTTGATCTTGTTAAGGAGTCCGATGCCTCGGCCTTCCTGGCGCAGATAGAGAATCAGTCCCCTGCCCTCTGCGGCTATTGCTTCCATCGCCTGTTGCAGTTGTGGACCACAGTCGCAACGAAGACTGAACAGGCAATCGCCGGTAAGGCATTCAGAATGTACGCGACAAAGCACTGGTGCGGCGCCGGATAAATCTCCACAGGTCAGCGCTACATGTTCCTTACCGGTTGCTGATTCTTCGAAACCATGAATAGTGAATTGCCCCCAGCGTGTGGGCAGCGCTGCGGAGGCAACGAATTTGGCAGACAATGCAGCTCCTTCGACAATAGTCTTTTTTCAGGCCAGCAAAATCGCCAGTGCCTGCAGACATAAGCAGGCCATTGTACCCGCAAACACATCATCTAGCATGATGCCGAGGCCGCCCTCGACCCGGCGATCTGCCCAGCCAATGGGCCAGGGTTTGAAAACATCGAGAATTCGGAACAGCACGAAGCCGACCAGAGGCCATTGCCAGCCAGCGGGCAGCATGAACAGCGTGATCCACATGCCGACGAATTCGTCCCAGACAATTCCGCCGTGGTCGTGCACGCCCAGATCCTTTGAAGTCCTGCCGCAAATCCAGATCCCAGCGCCAGCCGCTATTAGGACAATCAGACCATACAGCCACCAGGGCAGCAGAGACAGCGGGTAAAACAACAGCAGCGCCAGCAGCGATCCGACCGTGCCAGGAGCTTTCGGTGCCAGCCCCGTGCCCAGGCCGAAGGCCAGCAGATGCAATGGATCGCGAAAAACTCTTGGCTTGATACTCATCTTGCGCCCGATCTGAAGTGAGTGTAAGACTGTTGGGAAAACTGCACGGCTTGGCCATGCCCATCACGGTATTTCAGGCCTGCGTCGGCAACGATCTTGCCAATGCAATGCAGCGGCAGATCTATTTCCGCTGCCAGCTCCTGCAACCGGGGCAATCTCTCGGGCGGCGCGGTGAAGCAAAGCTCATAGTCATCGCCACCGAACAGCGCCGCCGCCGCAGAGGTCTTCTTGTCAGTACAAGCCAGGGCTGCGGCTGAGCACGGCAACGCCTCCAGATCAACGACGGCTCCCCGGCCGCTGGCCCGGAGGATATGTTTGAGGTCGCCGTCCAGCCCATCCGAGATATCGATGCCGCTGTTGACCAGATGCGCGCAACCCATGCCGAAGGCTAATCTCGGTTCAGATTGAAAATAGGCCGCCTCAAGATGCTGGCGCTGCGCCGAACTGAGGCTGGCCGGATCCAGGCTCGCTGCGTATTCGCTGAATTCAGGCCGCAGTAGAGCCAAACCGAGCGCAGCGTCGCCTGGATATCCGGTAACCAGAATGCTGTCCCCGGTTTGCGCTCCACTCCTGGTGATCACCGCACCGGGGTCGATCACGCCCTGGACTTCGATGGTGATGATCAAAGGGCCCTGACTGACGTCACCGCCCACCAGTGGACAGTCATGGAGTTGGGCCAACCGCGCAAGTCCAGAAGCAAAATTGCCAAGCCAATCCTGTTTAACTTCCGGTGCGACAAGACTCAAGGTAAAAGATAGGGGCTGTGCACCCATGGCGGCGATGTCACTCAGATTGGCAACCAATACTCTGTGGGCGATGAACTCGGCTGGAGCATCCGCCGGAAAATGAATATTCGCCACGGCAGTATCCATAGCCAGAACCAAATCCCTGCCCTGCGGAAGTGACAGCACAGCCCCGTCATCACCAATGCCCAGCCGCACACCGTCTCGGGGAAACACCAATTCATTGGTATTGCAGAGTTCTTGAATGACCTCAAACTCAGATAGGTTCATAAACTGAAAAGAGCCTACCCGGCCCTAAAGCCTGGAATCAGGATTTGTTGCTCGACTGAGCCGACCATTCTGCCGACCTGAGTCCGGGCACAAGCTTATCCAATACACCATTGATGTATTTATGCCCGTCCGTGGCACCGAAAGTCTTGGCAAGCTCAACGCATTCGTTGATAACGACACGATAAGGCACGTCAACGCGATAAGCGAGTTCATAGCAGCCCTGATAGAGAATCGCTCTTTCTATGGGGTCCAGGCTTTCGACTTTTCGGTCCAGAACCGGCGCTATATGTTCATTCAGTCTGGTAAGTTGCTTCGGAATATCAAGAAACACAGCATCGAAGAAATCCCAGTCCACCTTGCCATGAGTATCACCATGAAATTTGGCGGCAATATCAAGAGGCGAGTTGGCAGCCAGCAGCCATTCGTAAAGCGCCTGCAGGATGAGTTTGCGTGCCCGGCGCCGCTGTTCCAGTGGAACGCGCGCGCCTCGCTTGCCGGGGCGCACTGGGGCGGCTCCTGTCTTGCTGGCGGTCACTCAGGGTTCCAACTGGCGCAGCAGGCTCAGCATCTCGATGGCGGACAGGGCCGCTTCTCCGCCCTTGTTACCGGCTTTGGTTCCAGCCCTTTCTATGGCCTGCTCAATGCTGTCGACAGTAAGGACGCCAAAGGCCACCGGTATCTCACTTTGCAGGCTTACCTGCGCCAGGCCCTTGACGCACTCACCTGCGACATATTCGAAATGCGGCGTGCCACCACGAATGACGCAACCGAGGGCGATCACGGCATCGCAGCGCTCGGCCTGTACCATTTTTTTTACGGCCAGAGGCAGTTCCCAGGCTCCCGGGACATTGACTAGAGTAATGTCGCGGTCCTGGACAGCGTGTTTACGCAATGTCTCCAGGGCACCGTCCAACAACCGGTCGACGATAAAACTGTTGAAGCTGGACATCACGATCGCATAGTTCGCGGTCGCGTTGCTATAACTTCCACTTATTGTCCGCAGTGAACTCATAGTGACCTCTCAGGGTTCAAACTGAAGAAATTCGACTACTTCCAGGTCGAAACCCTGAATAGCATTGAACTTGGCCGGGTAACCAAGCAGCCGCATCTTCCCGACTCCCAAATCGCGCAGGACCTGGGACCCCGTGCCGATAGTCAGATCCGTTCCGGCGCGGGGGTTACGATGGCTGGACTGCGGCTGCGCCAGGGCCGAGGCAAGATTCTGACTTAAACCCTGGCCGTAGTCGTCGCCGGATAATAACACAGCTACCCCTGCACCCTCGGCCCCTATCCTCTCTAACGCACTGCTGAAAGACCAGCTTGTGGAGCCTGCGTTGAAGACTTCGCAGACATCTCTGATGGTATTCGGAATGTGGACGCGCACTAGAGTCGGGTCCTCTGCCTTCAGCTCGCCCATGACAAAGGCGAGGTGTAGACTGCCACTGATAGAGTCACGATAAGAATGCACAGTAAACTCGCCATAACGGGTCTGTAGCTGATTGGTTTCTGTGCGCGTGACCGTGTGTTCGTTGGCAATGCGATAGTGAATCAAATCGACGATAGTGCCAATTTTCAGTTTGTGTTTGCGGGCGAAAGCTTCCAGATCAGTGCGCCGAGCCATGGAGCCGTCTGCGTTCATTATCTCCACAATGGCCGCTGCCGGCTGATAACCCGCGAGTCGGGCCAGATCACAGCCAGCTTCGGTATGCCCAGCCCGCCTCAGCACGCCTCCCGGTTGCGCCATGATCGGAAAGACGTGACCGGGTTGCACAATATCTTCCGGTTGCGAATCGCGCCCGACCGCCACTTGAATTGTACGCGCCCGGTCTGCAGCCGAAATGCCTGTGGTCACTCCCTTGGCTGCCTCAATGGAAACAGTAAAATTAGTGTTGTAGGGCGTGGAGTTTTCATTGACCATCAGAGGCAATTTCAGATACCGGCAGCGGTCCGGAGTCAGCGTCAGGCAAATCAGACCGCGCGCATTGGTGGCCATAAAATTGATATCTTCCGTGCGAACGCGCTCCGCCGCGATAATCAGGTCACCCTCATTCTCGCGATCCTCGTCATCCATCAGGATCACCATCCTGCCCTGACGAATGTCGTCAACAATCTCCTCGATAGTGTTCAATTCCATGTTATTGCTTCTGCCTTCAATCTGTAAAAAATCCATGGCGCTCCAGGAATTTCCTGTTCAGTGCGGCAGACTCTTGTTTGTCGCTCGCGGACAGCATTCGCTCCAGATAACGGGCGATCAGGTCCACCTCCAGATTGACCTTCTGCCCAGGCGAGTAGCCAGAAATAATCGTCTCTTCCTGAGTGTGCGGAATTATGTTGACGGTAAACAAACGCCCAGCAACCTTATTCACTGTGAGGCTGGTGCCGTCGATACAGATTGATCCTTTGACAGCGATGTAACGGGACAACGCCGCCGGGGCCGCAAATTCCAGTCGCAGGCTTTGCCCCTCGGAACTGCTGTTCTCTAATTGACCGATGCCGTCTACATGACCGCTGACGATATGGCCTCCGAAACGATCGTCGGCACGCATAGCCTTCTCAAGGTTTACCGCCGCTCCGGGTTTCAACTCACCCAGTGTTGTGCAGCGCATAGTCTCCCGGGAAACATCAGCACTGAAACCATGCTCATGTAACTGAACCACCGTAAGGCAACAACCGCTGACTGAGATACTGTCGCCAATCTGCACATCGGCGAGATCGAGCTTGCCGGTGGCAATTCGAAGACGCCAATCGCCCGAAGTTTCGTCCAGGCGGTCAATGTCGCCTTTTGCACTGATTATTCCAGTAAACATTACACTGATGATGAAGGCTCAGGGTCCTTTCATTGCATTTGGGCTTAGTGGCTTATAAGTCAGACGTACGTCCTGCCCTAGAGCCAGACATTCTTCCAACTCAAAACCGGCCGCAAGTTCAAGTGACTCGGGCTCGGTCATACTTAGCAGCGGCATGGCATTTTCTCCAAGCAGCTTCGGCGCCACATAGACGATGAGTCTGTCGACCAATCCCGCCGTTACCAAAGCTCCGGAAAGAGTCGGCCCGGCTTCTACCAACACGTCATTGCACTCATAATCGACGGCCAACGATCTTAGCACAGATCGAAGCGCGACCCCGTCATCTTCGGAATCTACGACCCTAATATCTGCCCGGTCGCCAACTGCGGATCGCTTCTCCTTTTGTGTGGTGTATAACACGACCTTGCCGGCTGATTTGAACACCCGCGCACTGGCAGGTGTCCGCAACTCACTGTCCACCACGGCTCGCAGGGGATGGCGCTTCAGCGCACTGCTATTCAGCCGCAGGGTTTCCGCGTCCAGGTCAAGCTCATCAGTGCGCAGAGTCAGAGCCGGATCGTCAGCCAGCAGCGTGTTGATGCCCGTTAAAATGGCGCTGCTGGCGGCTCGCAAAGCCTGCACATCGTGCCTTGCCTTTGCACCGGTTATCCACTTGCTGCGACCATCACTCAAGGCGATACGACCATCAATACTCATGGCAAATTTGAGTGTCAATCGCGGCAGGCCGAGTTCACGCCGTTTGAAATAGCCCAGGTTCAGTTCACGTGCAGCCGGCTCGAAATCCTGTAAATGAAAAACCTCGATCCCGGCCGCCTCAAGGTCGGCAATCCCGCTACCGGAAACCCGGGGGTTGGGATCAACACCCGCGATAACTACTCGCACTACCCCGGCGGTGGTAAGGGCCTCACTGCAGGGACCGGTGCGACCGAAGTGGGAGCAGGGCTCCAGGGTAATGAATGCCGTTGCCCCGCGCGCGCTGCTGCTGGCCAGAGTTAACGCCTCCACTTCCGCATGCGCCTGGCCGGCAGCGGCATGCCAACCTTCTGCAATGACCCGTCCCGCTTTCACCAGCACGCAACCCACGCGCGGATTAGGAGTAGTGGAAATGACACGGCCGGCAAGCTCAATAGCCCGACTCATATAGATCGGCCAGTCAACAAACTCTTTCTGGGTCAGTTCAGCCGGGGCCAGAGTCTTCATAATGATTGTGATGTTTAGGAGAGGGCGTGCGGTCGCCTATTGGCGTACTGGTGCATTATCAATCGAAGCGCAGCATTGGTGTAGCATTAGATCAGGAGTCGCCATCTTTGGACAGTCGATCAATCTCCTCACGAAATTCATTGAGATCCTTAAAGCTCCTGTACACAGAGGCGAAGCGCACGAAAGCGACTTCGTCCAGCTTCCTAAGCTCCTGCATGACCTGCTCACCCACGTCACGCGACTGCACTTCGCGCTCCCCCGTCGCTCTCAGCTGCGCCTTGATGCTATTAATGGCGTCATCTACTTTGGCAATATCAACTGGCCGCTTTTCCAGCGCTTTCATCAAGCCAGACCGCAACTTATCCTCGTTGAACGGCTCTCTAATGCCGCCCGTCTTGATTATGCGCGGCATCACCAGCTCCGCCGTTTCGTAAGTAGTGAAGCGTTCCTCACAGGTAATACACTCGCGACGCCGGCGCACGTGATTGCCCTCGGAGACGAGGCGGGAGTCAATTACCCTGGTATCGATGGCGCCACAAAACGGACAATGCATGTCGCTTGCCGGATCCTTTTACTGGTTACTCTCATAAACCGGAAATCTCTTACAGAGATCCAGGACTTTGTCTTTCACCGCCGCTACGGTACTGTCGTTCTCAAGATCATCGATGATATCGCACATCCAGCTGGTGAGCTGCCTACATTCTTCTTCTTCCATTCCCCGGGTTGTGATCGCGGGTGACCCTATGCGCAGGCCACTGGTAACGAAGGGCGGCTTCGGATCGTTCGGTACGGCGTTCTTGTTGACGGTGATGTGAGCGCGGTCCAGAGCCGCATCCGCATCCTTTCCAGTGATACCCTGCTTGATCAGGCTTACAAGAAAAAGATGATCGTCGGTGCCGCCGGAGACCACGTCGTAGCCCCGCTCAATGAACGTGTCAGCCATGACACCTGCGTTTTTTACTACTTGTTCCTGGTAGCTTCGAAACTCCGGACTCATGGCTTCCTTGAAGCATACGGCCTTGGCGGCTATTACGTGCATCAGCGGGCCACCCTGGCTCTCTGGAAAGACGGCAAAATTCAGTTTCTTTTCCAGCTCTTCATTGGCCTTCGCCAGGATTATGCCGCCGCGCGGACCACGCAAGGTTTTATGTGTCGTGGACGTTGTAACATCGGCAATATTCACTGGACTGGGATAAACCCCTGCGGCGATAAGGCCGGACACATGCGCCATGTCGACGACGAACCAGGCACCCACGCTGTCAGCTATTTCCCTGAAGCGCTGCCAATCGATGATTCTTGAATAGGCTGAGAAGCCAGCCATTATCAGCCTGGGTTTGTGCTCTTTAGCCAGGCGCTCGACCTCTTCATAATCGATCTCGCCCGTGTCGTAGTTAATGCCGTACTGAACGGCATTGTAGATGCGTCCGGAAAAACTCACCTTCGCACCGTGAGTAAGATGGCCGCCGTCGGCCAGGCTCATGCCGAGCACCGTCTCTCCCGGCTTCATGAGTGCCATGTAAACGGCCGCGTTGGCCTGGGAACCGGAATGTGGCTGCACGTTGGCGTAGTCGGCTTTATAGAGCTCCCGGGCGCGGGCAATAGCCAGGTTCTCCACTACATCCACGTGCTCACAGCCACCATAGTAGCGCTTGCCGGGATAACCCTCGGCGTATTTGTTGGTCAGCACTGAACCCTGAGCTTCCATAATGAGGGGGCTGGCATGATTTTCTGAAGCGATGAGCTCAATGTGCTGTTCTTGTCTTTTCTTTTCCGCTTCGATAGCCGCACTAATCTCAGGATCAAACTCCAATAGGCTGGTATCGCTACTAAACATTCATAACTCCAATGACGTGGGAAACTCGAAGAGCGGCTATTCTAACTGATGGTCCATGATTCAGCATCCATAGTTTGGCTCCCGGGCGCACCGCCACAAAGGTTTTTGACAACACAGTGGCGATTGCCTGTGTCATAATATGGCCCCATTTTTCAAGCAGGAAAGCACAATGGCGCAGTTCGTCTACACCATGCACCAGGTCGGCAAGGTGGTACCACCGAAGCGGGAGATTCTGAAAGATATCTCACTCTCCTTCTTTCCTGGAGCCAAGATCGGCGTACTGGGTCTTAACGGTGCCGGCAAATCGACCCTATTACGAATCATGGCCGGGCGCGACCAGGAAATTAACGGCGAGGCACGTGCCCAATCCGGAATCAAGATTGGCTACCTTCCGCAAGAACCTGAACTTGACGAGAATCTTGACGTGCGCGGCAACGTGCAGCAGGGCATCGGCGACATCATTGCGCTTGTGGAGGAATTCAACGCCATCAGTGACCGCTTCGCCGAGCCCATGAGCGACGACGAAATGAATGAACTGCTGGAAAAGCAGGGCGATCTGCAGAACCAAATCGATACTGTTGATGGCTGGCAGATTGAGCGCAGCCTGGAAGTCGCCGCCGATGCGCTGCGCCTGCCTCCCTGGGAGGAGCCGGTTAAGTCGCTTTCCGGCGGGGAAAAGCGACGCGTGGCGCTTTGCAGGCTACTGTTGTCGAAGCCGGACATGCTGCTGCTTGACGAACCTACCAACCACCTGGACGCCGAGAGTGTCGCCTGGTTGGAGCGCTTTCTCCAAGAGTATCCAGGGACTGTGGTCGCCATCACTCACGATCGCTATTTCCTCGACAATGCCGCCGGCTGGATTCTGGAACTCGATCGGGGCCACGGTATCCCCTACGAAGGCAACTATAGCGCCTGGCTCGAGGCGAAGGAAAATCGCCTGCAGGTGGAGGAGAAAAAACAGGTAGCCCATGAGCGCACCATCAAGTCGGAACTTGAGTGGGTGCGCTCCAATCCAAAGGGTCGGCAATCCAAGAGCAAGGCGCGTCTGGCTCGATTCGAGGAGCTCAACTCCCAGGAGTTTCAGAAACGCAATGAGACCCAAGAGCTTTACATACCACCCGGTCCACGCCTCGGTGACAAAGTCATTGAAGTAAAGAATCTGAGCAAGTCCTTCGGCGACAAGACCCTGATCGACGGACTGAGTTTTGCCATTCCCAAAGGCAGCATTGTCGGAATCATCGGCGGTAATGGCGCCGGTAAAACCACGTTCCTGCGCATGCTGGTCGGGCAGGAACAACCTGACAGCGGCAGTATAGAGCTCGGAGAGACTGTCGATCTGGCCTACGTCGACCAGAGTCGCGACCAGCTCAAGGGCGACAACACGGTATGGCAGGAAATTTCGGATGGACAGGATATTCTGCAGGTCGGCAAGTTCGAGTTACCTTCCCGCGCCTACGCCAGTCGTTTTAACTTTCGTGGCGGCGACCAGCAGAAATACGTCAAAGATCTTTCCGGCGGCGAACGTAATCGCCTGCATATGGCGAAGCTGCTCAAAAAAGGCGGCAATGTGCTCCTGCTTGATGAACCCACTAACGACCTTGATGTGGAAACGCTGCGTGCACTGGAGGAGGGGCTGCTGGCCTTTCCGGGCAATGTCATCGTTGTCTCGCACGACCGTTGGTTCCTCGACAGGATCTGCACCCACATACTTGCCTTCGAGGGCAACAGCCAGGTCGTCTGGCACGAGGGAAACTATTCCGACTACGAGGAGCAATTTCGCTCGCGGGTCGGAGATTCTCAACCCACGCGGATGAAGTATCGAAAGATCGACGCCTGAACCCTGATCAGTGCCACGGCAAGAGGTTCAGGGCATCCTTAGAGTTTAAGCTCGGTGCGCAGTTTAGCCAGGCGAGCCCGGGTTTCCTTCGCATCCAGAGGCTGCTCCGGTTTTTTCCTAAGTGCGGGCGACGCTTCGACACTCAACTCCTGCCCCGTCATTACCAGCCTGCAGTAATGCTGATACTGATATTCAAACTGCGGAAACGCCACCGACTCCGGCTCATTCGCCAGTAGATACCAGCCTGTTGCGCGCCCCGCGTGATAGACCGCTTCGTGACTCCAGTCATTGTCGCGCTTGGGTGAGGGCGCGGAACAGGCTTCAAAATAAGCCCGGCGGGGCTTTGGCAGCCCGAATAATTCATGCCCCTCTTCACAGGCGCGCAGAAGGACCGAAATCGACGGCAGATATTCCTGGCTGCGCACAACCCGCTTAACAGCCATGACTATATGGGCTGGCGGAAAATGCTGGAGAGAACTCATCCAGTACTTCTTGGCTATTGCCAGAGACTCGGCGCTGGGAAACGCTTTGTGATACTGGTTGTGGTAGGCGAACTCAAACTCGGCGAATACCTGGTTGATTGCATCCACATGATCGAGGGCACCTTCGCCGTCATTGCCCACAGCGTTATAGTCCGCTTTCCCTTCGCCAAGCCTGGTCGAAGCGGCAGCTTTTACGGAATCACTCTGCCCAGCTGCGGTCAGCAATGCGCTGGAATTTTTCCTGGATTCGCTCCTGGCTCGTTCCAGTAACGGTTTTATCTTCTGCATAGCGCTGCTCATTCGATTGCTTCAGTTTGTATGCCCAGTCCTGTTTGACGAACTGCAGAAACACCGTGTTCCAGGATGCCCTGGACTGTCCACTGTCGCGCCAGTACATGACAAACTCCGGGACCCGACTACGGGCATAATCCTCGTCTATCTCCGCGAGCTGCAGGATCTCATAACAGTCTGCACTGGGTTGCCAGTCTTCCGGAATAGGCCGCGGCACATCGTCACGCCCAAAAGAAGCAGTGAACTTGGCCCACTGGCGGCGAATATGCTCAATGAATTTGGTATTCCAGGCGCCGTGGACGACCCCGCGCTCGCGCCAGTACAGAACAAACTCCGCGACGGCGTCTTCGATGAATTCCGGACTGATGTCGGAATTCACCAGTATCTCCATAGCATCGGGGCTTGGGCGCCACTCTGCCGACATTTTGCTGGCCATTTCATAAGCGCCGCGCTGGGCCTGTTCCTTGCGCCACTCCTTGAGCACGTGTTTGTAGAAGGCATTGCCCCAGGAAAATCGCGCCTGTCCGCGCTCACGCCAATAGCTGACGAATTCAGGTACCAGTTCGCGAATGAACTGCTCGGGAATCGAATGCTGTTTACACAGCCGGATCCAGTTGTCATCGGGCTGCCAGTGGGTGGGAATCAGTGAGGCAGAACCGCCGCTGCTGGGAACGGCAGTGACCGGTTCGTTAGGGACCGGTTTTGCTTTGCTTTCCACCTCCTCCAGGGCGTAGTACTTGCTGCCAGCTTGTTCGGGATTAGCTTCAATGGCGAGAAGCCCGAGTGATTTCAGATTCGACTGAATTCGGCGATGGTCCACCGGCGCCCAGAAGGGGAACAACTCCTGCAGGTCCTGCTCACTCAACTCTATCCAGGTTAGGCCAGCCTGATCTGAGCGCTGTACGGGCGACCGCACGCTGATCAGGTCAGCTATAGCCTGGAGCATCAGCGCCTCCTCGAGGCCTATGGTTGCGGCCAGCGTGGGAGAAAGCAGAAGGGGCCGTTCCGGCAGCAGTTTCAGGGACATCAAAATTCTCTGTGGACGCGATTCATCGAGAATCCTAACACAGGATTTTCACGGACCCCTCGGATCAGTGCAAACAAGAATGCAATTGTCTGCGACTCGTCCATCACAGTAGACTGCGACACCGACAGCGGGCATTTGCGCACAATGTACGAACAGCTTATCGACAATTTTATTCATCAGGAAAAACTTCCTGACACCTACCGAGTCGGCGCCGAGCGCTTTCTGCTGCCGCTCGCGGCCTCCCTTTCGGCCGCTGTCAGCTCTGGCAGCGACAGTACCCGGATTATCGGAATCAATGGCGCCCAGGGCACCGGCAAATCCACGCTTGCCTTGTTCTTGACTCGCGTCCTGCAGCACGACGGCCTGGTGGTCGCCAATCTTTCCATCGACGATTTTTATCTCACCCACGCCGAGCGTAAGCAGCTTGCCAAAACGCAGCACCCATTGCTGCGTTCTCGCGGCGTGCCCGGCACCCATGACACGACCCTGTTGCGGACGACACTGCGAGCGCTCACCGAGGCCTCCGAGGGCGCACGGGTGTCATTACCGCGTTTCGACAAGGCAGTCGATGATCGTCTCCCGAATCAGGACTGGCCCGAGGTTTCTGGGCCAGCGGATATAATCCTGCTGGAAGGCTGGTTCATCGGGCTCGCCCCCCAGTGCTCACAAGCCCTGGCCGAGCCGATCAACGAACTCGAACGGCAAGAAGATGCCGATGGCCGCTGGCGCCATTGGGTAAATGAACGCCTGGCCCAAGACTACCAGGATGTTTTTGCTGGCCTGGACCGGCTGCTGCTACTCAAAGCGCCATCATTTGAGCAGGTCTATGAGTGGCGCAACCTGCAGGAGGAAAAATTGCGCCAGCGCCAAACTGGCGGTGCCGCACCTGGCATTATGGAGGCTGCAGCACTGCGCCGCTTCATTCAGCATTTTGAGCGCCTAACCAGGCACTGTCTCGACAGCTTGCCGCAACAGGCAGACGTAGTTCTTGAACTCGACGCCGAGCACCGCCTCAAGTCAATGACAAATAAAGCCGACCAGGTAAGCGGGAGGCGCCCGGATTCATCCACAGAATCGCTGGAGCCGCCCTAGCCGTGCTGTAAAGTCTCGGGCGATCGGAAAAGTCGAGACAGCGTCGGTTGTAACCAGACCCTGAGTACCAGGGCAACGAGAATCACTGCGGCGATCTGGCGCCACAGCGGGAACGCCGAGCTAGCATCCGACATAGCCAGCTCCAGAGTCCACCCGAAGCTTGCGAACAGTGCGTTGAGTAACAGGCCGCTGACCACGGCACTGCCAATCACAGCCACCAGATAGGCGAGCAGAGAGCGCATTCCCAGCTGCGCGCGAATCACCCCCATGGTGGCAATATTGGTAGCGGGCCCGGTCAGCATGAAGACCAGCGCCGCGCCGGGGGAAATGCCTGCGAATAGCAGGCTGGCTGCCACTGGCGTCGACGCGGTTGCACAGATGTACATGGGAAGGCCAATGGCAACCATGATCAGCATGGCAATTAGGCCATCGCCCCACTGGAGAAAGAACGACTGTGGCACCAAGGTGGTAATTACGGCAGCCAGAACCAGACCAATGCCCAGCCATTTCGCCGTGTCTGAGATCATGCGTCCGTAGCCGTATTGAATGGCGCCGACGAAACGCTCGCCCAGCCCTGCGGACGTCTCTCCCACCGCCTCAGCCTTCTTGCCCGCACAGCAACTTCCAGCCTCACTCTGCGTGGCCGGCAGGGCTTGCTGTCGATCCATCAACATGACCAGGAGGCCTGTACTGATTGCGCTAAAGAGCGCTGCCAGCGGTCGCACCAGGGCAAAAATCGGGCCCAGGACGGCATAGGAAAACGAGATCGAGTCGACACCCGTTTCCGGCGTGGCCACCAGAAAGGAAGCTGTCGCGCCTTTTGAGGCCCCCGCCTTGCGGATCGCCAGCGCCGTCGGTATGACGCCACAGGAGCACAGCGGCAACGGCGCTCCGATCAGGGCACCCTTTACAATCGAGCCGAAACCGGGTGCGGCAAGCTGGCTCTCAACCCAGCGAGCGGGTATGACCTGTTTGATGATGCCGGCAAGCAGATAGCCCACTAGCAGCCAGGGAGCACTCTCAACTATTAGATCCCACAGATTGATCAAAAAATTCATGGTGCTACCTCCTTGAAGTCACTACTTTTTCTGCTGCTATTGCGCGCCAGCCCGTCTTCGAGCGCTTCCATGATTGAGCAGTGAGTCGCATTTTCCGGCCCTCCCGAGCAACTGGCGAGGAGCAGGGTCAGCGTCCTCTGCAGCGCCTGCAATTCATTGATGCGTGCGTTCACTTCCTCCAACTTATGGCGGGTGATCTCGGTGACCTCCTGACAACTGTGGCTGGGCTTATCCAGCCGGATAGAAAGCAGTTGGGCGATGTCGTTAAGGGAAAAGCCGATGTTCCGGGCCGTGCGGACGAATTCCGCCCGGCGCAGGTCGGCGTCGCTGTAAAAGCGGTAACCCGCCTTGCTGCGGGCACTGGCCTCGATCAGGCCATGCTTCTCATAGAAGCGGATGGTGTGCGTCGAAAGCCCGGTCTTTTGCGCTAACTCACTAATCTTTAACATCTTATAGCTTCAGGCCAAGGGACGGTTTCGGATATTGGCTGTGAAGTATAAGCTTAGAGTTGACTCTAAGGTCAAGCGGTGGGACGTCGACTCAATACAGAGGTGAAAAAGCGCCCGAGGTCCTGCACCTCCTCGAGGCACAGAGAGTGTTCCATAGTGTAGGTACGATACTCGGCCTGAATACCGAGCCTGCCCAGGCCCTCGACACTCTGTCGGCCCAGCGCTTCTGGCACCACGGCATCCTGCAGCCCGTGACAGACCAGCACCGGTATCTGATGCTGGGCGCTATTCACACGCAGGCTGGCGGCAGTTGCAAGGTATGAGGATAGAGAAAACAGGCCTGCGAGAGGCTCGGGAAAAGTCAGGGCTGCCTGGTAGGCGACTGCGCCTCCTTGGGAAAAGCCGCCCACGAGAATATGATCACTGGCAATGCCGCGCTCGCGTTCCCTGGCAGTGAGGTCGTGAACCCGGCGCGCCGATTCCAGCAATTGTTGCTCATCGACATGGCGATCGATATCGATCGCCTTGATGTCATACCAGGCGGGCATTGCCATGCCCCCGTTGATGGTCACCGGCATTACTGGCGCATGGGGAAAAATATAGCGAATCCCAATTTCTGGCGGCACAGGGAGTTGCGGCACTACCGGCTCGAAGTCGTGGCCGTTGGCCCCGAGACCGTGCAGCCAGATCACTGCCGCCTCAGCGTCGCAGCCCTGAGGGTGGGTTATCTCGACCGCGCGTAAGTGAAAATCCGTCACTGATCATCCTGTACAGGTTCTGATTGCAGCGAAGCCGGTGTTTGGGAGTCCAACATCCTGACTTCTCGCTGCGGGAAGGGAATACTGACACCTAGCTCCAAAATCACCTCGTGGACAGCCTTGTTGCAGGCAAACTTCAGCTCGTGAAATCTTTCGGTTCGAACCCAGCCGCGTATACCTATTTCGATGGCACTGTCGGCGAAAGCCTCAATTCCCAGCTGCAGGTCTCTTTGATCACTCAATCCGTCGATGGTCGCGAGCCTGTCTTTAATCGCTTTCAGGGTTGCCGGCACGTCACTGTCGTAGGCAATCCCAACCGACAGCTCGAGAATAGTGTCTTGCTGGGAGTTGTGGAGAATCTCGCCTATGATGTGGCGGTTCGGTATCGTAATCTCCTCGCCGTCCTCATTAGTCAGTATCGTATGGGCCAGCCGAACCTCGTTGACCACACCCCAGACTCCAAGGACGCGGATAGTATTGCCCACCACAAACGGGCGGGTGATGATGATATTGAGGCCGGCACCGTAGTTGGACAACAATCCCTGTGCCGCCAATCCGGCGCCGAGACTGAGGGCGCCGATTGCCGCCAGAAAGGGAGTGATCTGAATCCCAAGCTTTGGCAGCGCGATCACAAAAGTGGCGACTATTATGGCGATGCGGGTGGTATTGGCAAAGAAGCGACTGAGGGTGACATCCAGCTTCTTTTTCTGGGAAAACTTGAACACGCCGGCGCTGGCGCGCCTGGCAATATACAGCCCGAGCAGCAGGATGACGATGGCCGCCAGAATCTGGAAGCTGTAAGTCACCAGGTAGGTGGTAATCTGGCTGTACAGTTCTTCGAATTGCGCCAGTTCGTTTTCCATAAGACTCCGTTCTTAGCTGAAAGCGCCCATTCTGCCACGAACCGGCGGTTGGCTGAATCGAAAACCGGGGCAAATGTAATTTCATCCAGTCACCAGTGGCGGGCAACCTTGCCGTGAATTTGCGCAGCCAGAGAGCCTGCTTTACTATCGCGTTATGACTATTCGAAAAACGGCGTTTGCCCTTTTAATCATGCTGTTCGCACTACCGAGCCAGGCTGAGCTGGAGTTTCCGGCGGAAGCACTGCTCGGTTCCTGGGAAGGGCCTCTGGTAATTGGTCGCGACAACATGAATCTCGCTTTCACATTCACCCGCATGGGGGATGGCTTCAATGCCGCCATGACCAGCGGTGGCCTGGGTATCTACGGTATGCCGGCACCGACAGTGCTGGTGAATGGACGTGAAGTCATCATTCGCATACCGCGCCTTGACCTGGAGTTCACCGGCACGGCACGGCTCAATGCGGCGGGAGATATCATTGAGCGCATCGACGGCGACTGGTTTCAATACTCCGAGATGGTGCCTGTAGTTTTGCGGCCCGTTGACGAACCCAGTTTCTAAGCGGCTTCATACGCCATTCCTTTGATCTTTTGGGCCTAGCCGGTCTGCTCACCCTGACGCCATGAAAAAAACAGCCCGCGGAACAAGCCACCGGCACCTGCTGTTATTGCTGGGACTGCTTCTCTGCTTTGCCAATGCTCAGGCCACCACTGTGGTCAGTCTTGATGTCGATACGCTGGCGAGTGAGGCGGAGCTGATATTCGAGGGCGAAGTAATAGCCCACAAGGTGCAGCGTGACCTGGGATCGGGGCTTATCTACACCTATGTCAGTTTCTCAGTGCTGGACGTGCTCAAGGGCGACCTTAGCGGCACTGTACTAGAATTGCGCTTTACCGGTGGCAGCTATGGTGGACGAATTGTCGAGATTAGCGGTCTGACCATTCCCGAACTCGGTGAGCAAGGCATTTATTTCGTGGAGTCCTTGTCGAGGCCGCTGCTCAACCCTCTGCTGGGCTGGTCCCAGGGCCAATTTCTGATCATCGGAAAGGGTCGGGAACGGCGAGTCTATTCGGCGGCAAACGAACCGATCCTGGATATCAGACCGGTGGCCGGCGTACCCACCAGCCTGCGCCGGCCACGAGCTTATCTGCAAGGCTCCGGCGACAGTGCTACCGGTGTAGTGACAGAGAAAAACCCGGTCGGCACCACAACGCCGCTCTCGGTGGAAGAGTTCAAATCCCGCGTCCTGGACCTATTGAACTGAGGATGCTTTGACTAATCAGAGCCTCCTTAAGTAGTCCTTACGATCACTGGCGGGACTGCAGCAAGGCTGAAATTCCAGAGACCGGCAAACCACCAGCAAACGCCCTGACATAAAGCCGTCGTTCAGCTAGGGCCAGGCGCAGCTCAGGACTCATGAAGATTTCTCCATCGCCGCTGCTGCGGCCAGGACCGAGCAGATTGTGACTGACCGATTCCAGGCGCGGTCCAGGGTTACCAGCATTGGCGTTCCCTACGGCAAGTGTCAGAGCGTGCAGCCCGGCGTTATCGGCGCTATTCACCGCCACTTCGTAGCGTAGAAGATTGCTCGTTATATCAACGCTGAACAGGCCGCTTATTTCTATATTGGGCGTGTTCATTAAAAAATCTATTTGCCGCGGCCGAGGCGCCTGCCCGGAAATCAGCGCTGGTGTAGTCGCCGGCGCGCGCCGGGGTTGGATGGCCTGTTCATAAGGATAGGCCATGGCCAACAGGCTGGCGTCCTGAAGGCGCCCTGAAAGCAATTCCATGCCCACAGGGAGGCCATCTTCGGTGAAGCCGACAGGCATAGAGAGAGCCGGCAAGCCCGAGTTTGCGGACAGACTGCAATTGTTTCCCGGTTGTGAGCTGCCAATAAAAACCGGCGTCTGGGCAATGGTTGGGTAAACTAGCGCATCGATCCCTTGCTCCTGCAGCAGAGTCTCGATCGCCAGCCGCAACTGCTCGCGCATTGCCAGCGCACTTGCGTAAGCAGCTGCATCCAGCGGCGATTGCCTGGCGCGGGTCAGTTGGCCACTCACTGCATCGTGGAACAGTCCTTGGCGCAATACCGCGTCGAGGCTTTCCACGCGCTCACTGCCAAACTGAGACAGGTAGCGATTTAAATCGCTCTCGAACTCATACCCGATCACGCCAGAGGCCGCAATCAGCTCAGCTAGCTGCGCCGTGCCTACCTCCACGATCTCGGCTCCCTGACTCTCATACCAGTCCAGCGCTGCATCAATCAGTGCACGGGTTTGCGAATCTGCTCGCTCCATATAGTCCGTGGCCCGACCCAGCCGTAGCTCAATCGGATCAACACTGCCCAGTGCCGACCGGAATTCCGGCGCCGGAAAATCGGCGATGAGAGCTGTTGCCGAATCATTGGCATCGGCAACACTGATGACATCAAGTATCAGCGCCAGGTCATCCAGCGACCGGGCAAGCGGCCCGGCCACATCCTGGGTATGTGCCAGCGGCATGACGCCATGAATACTGCTCAGACCCTTGCTCGGCCGGAGGCCGAAAAGGTTGTTGAAGGCCGCCGGAATACGGATGGACCCGCAGGTGTCAGAACCGAGCCCGGCCGCCGCGAAACTGGCGGCCACCGCAGCTCCGGTGCCACCGCTAGAGCCCCCCGGCACACGCCGCCAATCGTAGGGATTTCGGGTCTGGCCCAATAGCGAGCCGATGCTGGTAATGCCATAGGCAAACTCGTGCAAATTGGTCTTGGCCAGCACGATGACACCAGCGGTGCGCAGCAAATCAACCTGGGTGGCATTCTCGGTTGGCAGAAAATCTGCCAAAGCCACCGAACCACCGGTCGTGGGCATGAACGTAGTGTTGTAGTTGTCCTTCACTACTATGGGAATTCCGTGCAGTGGCCCTCGCAAGCGCCCCTGAGCCCGCTCAACATCCAGTTGTTGCGCCCTGCGTAAGGCGTTGGGATTGATTCGCACGATGCTGTTCAGCCCGGGTCCAGACTGGTCGTAGGCCGAAATACGCTCCAGGTAAGCCTGCACCAGATCGACAGAAGTAACCTGCCCCGCTGCCAATGATTCGCCAAGCTCAGCAATGCTGAGCTCGGTCACGTTGACTTCCACCTGAGCATTGACGCTGCCTGCGGACAGTATCAAGACCAGCAACCAGAGTTCGATTCGGGACCGGCGTCGGTAAGCAGGTCTGCAAATAGATCGGTAAACAGGCCCGGAAACAAATAGTGCGAGCATCTGACTTCTCCTCAAATCACCGATGACGCTGTCTTAAGCGCCGGTAAAAAAGGGGCATGCCGCAACGGCATGCCCCTCTCCCCTCTCTGTTTTTCTGCCGCAGTGACTGAGCAGGACTCTCACTCAGGCATGCGAGCGGCTCGAATCTCGATTTCCACCAGCCATCCGTCCACCACCAGATCCTCGATTTCCACAAAACTGCGGACGGGCTTGTTCGGGTTATCGTCGCTACCGAAAAACTGGGAGTAGCCCTCATTGAAGCCAGCAAAATCCAGGTTCCCGTAGGCGTCGGCAACAGCGAACGCACGTACCTGAATGACATCGGACATGGACCAGCCATCGTCCTCCAGAGTCTGCTTGAAGCGGCTGAAGGTGTTAATGGTCTGCTGGCGCATATCACCCCAGCTTCCATCTGCCTGCGGGCGGGCACCGGAACCACTCAGGTAGAGTGTCTCGGCGCCAGGCGGCACATGGATCATGGTATAGAAATAGGTGCCCTCATTGATGCGCCTGATCTCGGTTTCCTGTGCACTCGAGCCACTCGCCAGACCAGCGAACAAGGTAATGATCAGTAGCGGCAGCCGCAGATTCAGCATGATTACTCCTTCTCAATGCCAGCCGTACAGGCTGGCGCCATAGTTCAGTTTTTCTGCAGGCTGGGCTCATAGCCGGCCGCAGATTCACGGACTTCCTTGCCCAGGAAGCGGTTGGTAATAATACCCGTTGTCATCGCACCGTTCACATTCAGTGCCGTCCGCGCCATATCGATCAGGGGCTCCACGGAGATAAGCAGCGCCGCGACGGTGACCGGGAAGCCCATGGCGGGCAACACCACCAGTGCCGCATTAGTGGCGCCGCCACCGACGCCGGCAATGCCAAAAGATCCGATGGCAATAATGAGGACGAGCGAGGCAATGAAACCCAGATCGATATCGACACCCATGGTCGGGGCTACCATCACCGCCAGCATCGCCGGGTAGATGCCGGCACAGCCATTCTGACCGATAGTGGCGCCGAAGGAGGCCGAAATGTTGGCAATCGGGGCCGGTATATTTAACTCTTCTATCTGAGCCCTGATGGTCAACGGGATGGTTGCCGCCGAGCTGCGGGTGACGAAGGCAAAGGTGAGCACTGACCAGACCTTCTCAACATACTGTTTAACATTGACCCCCATCAGCATGATCAAAAGCCCGTGCACCAGAAACATAAGCGCGATAGCAATATAGGAAGCCACCACGAACCCTATCAGGGTGACGATGGCATCCCCATCAGACGTGGCGATGACCCTGGACATCAACGCCATGACTCCGAAGGGGGTCAGGTGCATAACAATTTTGACCAGTTTCATCACCACGGCCTGGATGGTCTCCACGAAGTTGCGGATACGTTTGCCATGATCCGCGTCCTCTTCGCTGACCAGCAGCGCGGCAATACCAAACAACAGGCCAAAGACAACCACGGCTATAATTGAGGTGGAGCGAGCGTCAGTGAGGTCATAGAAGATATTGCGCGAAACGAAACTGACCAGCAGTTCGGGCAGACTCAGGTCTGCTACCGAGCCCTGCCGGGATTCCAGGACCTCTGCGCGCGCCAGTTCACGAGCGCCGCTGGACAGGTCACCGGCACTGAGGCCGAAGACCACCGCCATGAAGATGCCTATCAGCGCGGCAATCATGGTTGTGCACAGAAGTATGCCAACCACACTGCCACCGATCTTGCCCAGTGACTTAATTTCTTCAACCTTGAGCACTGCGGCGATCATGGTGACCAGGATCAGGGGCATTATTATCATGCGCAGCAGATTCACATAAGAATTGCCGATCACATTGGTCCAGTCCAGGGTCTGTGCGGTGACTTCACTGCCGTAGCCGAAGGTGAACTGCAGATAGAAACCAAAAATTGACCCGGCAACCAGGCCTATGAGCACCTGCCGGGACAGTCCAAGGTCGCGGCGGGCCAACTGAAACAGAAAACTCAGCAAAGCCGCAAACAACACAAGATTCACGATTGCAAATGTGGACATGGGGTTTCCTCCTGAAGGAATAGCCGGCCTCTGGTCGCAAGCCGGCCTGGCTGATCCTGATTTTGCCAGATAATTTTATTGGTACTGCTGTTGGCAACTCGTTTCTGGCTTCGATGCACTGATAATAAGTGCCTCGTCAATCACGAAGCCGGTGCAGGATCTGCGAGTATATAGCCGCTGACCAAGCTGACCAAGTTATCGCTGAATCTGTTTCACTTCCATTTTTGTCCCCTGCTCACAGGATTTCACTCCGATCCGGCCGGAGCTGCTACCATCAAGCGCTATCAAACCGTCCCCGCACGGTGAAATCAAAGCTGAAACTACTCCACATAACCCCGACAAGGTGGCAATACTCCGTTATGGCGCTGAAAGACTATTACCCACATCTGATCCGTGAGCTGCCGGCTTTCGATGGTCCCTTCGATGCCTTCAGGTTAGAGGCGAAAGACTGTGAGGTCCTGTTTGCCTCCTACCCCGCAGGCACGGTGATTCCAGAGCACTCTCACGACACCGAGAACGCAGGCGTGATAACCAAAGGCGAATTGCTGCTGACCATAGGCGGCGAATCGCGGCTCATCTGTGCCGGCGACTGGTACCATATCCCCGCCGGCGAACCCCATAAGGCCGAATTTCGCTACGATACCGCGGAGATAGAATTTTGGTTTCAGCCTGACCGGGACGCAGAACCCGTCGATCTACCCGGCAATTCCAGAGGCTGAGTTACGTGCGTAGCTTGTAGCCGGTCTTGAAGATAAAAAACACCAGCCCCAGACACGCCAGTAAAAACGCGGTCACGCTAAGCAGACTGACCTGCCAGCTCACCTCTGAGATCTCGTAAAAGCTCCAGCGCAAGCCACTGACTAAATAGAGAACTGGGTTCAGCATGGACACAGATTGCCAGAACGGTGGCAGCATATCGGTGGAGTAAAAACTGCCGCCTAAAAATACCAGCGGCGTGATGACCAGCATCGGCACCACCGAGAGTTTCTCGAAATTGTCTGCCCAGATACCCAGGATGAAGCCCAACAGAGCGAATGAAATGGCTGTCAGGACGATGAACAGCAGCATGACGATAGGATGGGCTATCTGCAGATCGATGAAAAAGCTGGCGGTAATGAGAATGATCAGGCCCAGTATCATCGACTTGGTTGCAGCCGCTCCGACATAGCCCAGCACGACCTCTATGGCGCTGATGGGAGCTGACAACATTTCATAGATCGTGCCGACGAACTTGGGGAAATAGATGCCAAAAGAGGCATTGGAGATGCTGTGGGTCAGCAGATTGAGCATGATTAAGCCGGGAACGATGAACGCGCCGTAGGAAATACCCCCCACTTCCTGGATACGGGAACCGATAGCCGCGCCGAAGACAATAAAATAAAGCGACGTGGTAATAACCGGCGCGACGATACTCTGTAACAGCGTCCTTCGCGTGCGTGCCATTTCGAAACGATAGATAGCCAGTATGCCGTAAACGTTCATCACTCAGCTCTTCTTAGCCGCAGATTCGTTGACCAGATTGACAAAAATTTCTTCCAGCGAACTCTGGGTCGTGTTGAGGTCGTGAAAGTGAATTCCTGCAGCCCGAAGCGCATCAAGCAGCGAGGTTATGCCCGTGCGCTCTCCGGTTTGCTCGAAGGTGTAGGTAAGTCGGGCGCCATCTTCTGACACTTCCAGGCCATATTCACCCAGACTATCCGGGATGCTGTGTACCGGCTCCAATAGATCGAGCATGAGTTGCTTCTTGCCCAGTTTGTGCATGAGGCTGTCTTTGCCTTCCACCAGAACGATTTGGCCGTCATTGATAACGGCTATGCGCTCAGCGATCTCCTCGGCCTCTTCAATATAGTGGGTCGTGAGAATAATAGTCACGCCGGTTTCCTGTAATTCACGCACAATCTGCCACATATCCTTGCGCAGAGAGACATCAACACCCGCCGAGGGCTCGTCCAGAAACAGCACCAGTGGTTCGTGCGACAGCGCCTTTGCGATCAATACGCGACGCTTCATGCCGCCCGACAGGGTCATGATCTGATTGTCTTTCTTGTCCCACAGTGAAAGGGACTCGAGCACCTTACGGATATGATCTGGATTCGGGGGCTTGCCAAACAAGCCGCGGCTGAATGCCACGGTATTCCACACGGTTTCAAAGGAGTCGGTGGTCAGTTCCTGAGGTACGAGCCCGATCATTGACCGGGTCTTGCGGTAGTCACGCACAATGTCGTGACCGGCCACCATCACCTGCCCTTCGCTGGGTCTGACTATTCCGCAAATCGTCGAGATCAAGGTAGTCTTTCCGGCGCCGTTGGGTCCAAGCAAAGCGATTATCTCGCCCTCATTGATCTCAAGATTGATATTCTTGAGCGCTTGGAAACCGCCTGTGAACGTCTTGCTCAGGTTACTGATGCGAAGTATTGGCTGGTCGCTCAATGACATGGCGCTGCATTATGCGTGGGCACCGTGGCAATTACAACGCCGACCACCGTGCGTTGGCCGCCCTGCAAGCAAAGCAGCGCCGACTCGACTGGAGTATTCAGTCTCCTCGGTCGCTCGATAATCTAGGGATGCTCTGATTAATGCAGACAAGCCGCTGCCATTCCTTGACTGGCCGTCGGCACGCCGGCGTAATGGCGCCTTATCAGGCGCGCCGACTGACAGCCAGAGGCATGCCTGCATTAATCAGAGCATCCCTATATACTTAAATTTGCAGAGGATTTTATCGAGTCACGTTTTCCCACCCGGAGCCGCAGTAGAGGTCCAGGTACAAGCCAGGAGAAAGAAGTTGAGAGCAACGGCATGAAAACACGCGCAATCGAGATTACCTGTCTTGGCATCGTCAAACTGTGCTTACTCTGCTGGACAGTGTCTGTTCATGCGGCCGAGCAAATCGAACCCGACCTGAACGCCCGGGAAAGGGTTCTGGTGCAATGGCTGGATACACAAGAGACTTCGATGCTGTCCATGCTAGAAGACGTGGTCAACATCAACTCCGGCAGTCTGAACAAGTCGGGGGTCGATGCTGTGGCGCGTATCTTTGAGCGCGAACTGGCTGCGCTTGGCTTCAGCACCACTACTTTGCCAGGCGATGTCATCGAGATGCCAAGCTGCCCGGGCAGTGATTATAGTGTCGACGTGAGCGATCATGTCCTGGCGACCCGATCTGGCAGCAGCTCCCCTCTACTGCTAATGGGACACCTAGATACGGTGTTTCCACAAAACAGCCCTTTCCAGACCTTTCGCCGCGAGGGAGATACACTTTATGGGCCCGGTGTGGCCGATATGAAAGGTGGCCTGGTCGTGATGCTGTTCGCCTTGCGCGCCCTGTTCGAGTCCGGTGCCCTGGATGACATGGCGATTACGGTTCTGCTCAATAGCGATGAGGAGATGGGATCACTTTCCTCGCGCCCGTATCTGGAGGAGCAGGCACGCCTGCACGACTGGGGACTGGTTTATGAATCTTCTGGCACGGATAATCTCACGCGTCAGCGCAAGGGTCTGGGCCAGGCGCGTCTGGTAATTAATGGTAGGGCCTCTCACGCCGGAGGTGCCCACGAGCAAGGTCGATCCGCTATCAAGGAGCTTGCCTACAAGATAGTCGAGATCGAGCAAATGACTGATTACGAGAGTGGAGTAACCGTCAACACCGGCGTCATCAGCGGCGGTGAAGCTCGGAACACGGTTGCGCCCTGCGCCGAAGCTTTTGTCGATCTGCGTTACCCGCTGCCAGATCAGGGAGTTGAGGCGGCTGATCGCTTCGAGGAGATCTTCAGTCGTGTCTACAGCTATCCCGCGGACACTGGCGAGCTCAGCGCTGAAAGCTGGATTAATTTACATCGTCCACCCAAAATTCCCACCGAAGACTCCGACTACCTGCTGGAGAAAACCCGAGCCCTCGGCCGCCTTCTGGGCCAGGAGCTCGGAGTGTCAGATTCCGGCGGCGGCACGGACGGTTCTCTTACTCAGGCTGTCGGCCTGCCAACTCTGGACTCTCTCGGTGTAGCAGGCACCGGTGCTCATTCCAATCGCGAGGAGGCCCGGATGAGTTCCCTGGTTGAGCGAGCTAAGCTAAGCGCCGTACTGATCCTGCGCCTGTCTGAAAATCGCTGAGGTGGCGCTTGGGTTTCAGCACAGCCCACCTGAATATCCAGGTACGTAACAGAGGCCGCTAAGGGCGATGAGCAGCGTCGCTGTCCTCTGCGTGCTGAGCGAGCGCGGCTCTCAGGCGCTCGCAGACTGACTCCAGGATTTGCACTCGGGCGAATTTCTTATCATTGCCGGAGATGAGTGCCCACGGCGTCTGCGCTGTGCTGGTATGGGCTATCATGTCATTCACCGCAGCCTTGTAGTCATCCCAACGGGCGCGATTGCGCCAGTCTTCTTCGGTGATCTTGTGTTGCTTGCGCGGATCCTTCTCCCTGGCTTTGAAACGGGCTAGCTGTTCATCCTTGCTGATGTGCAGCCAGAACTTCATCAGCACCGTGCCGTGATCAACCAGGTGTTCTTCGAAATCGTTGATTTCCTGATAGGAGCGCAACCATTCCTGGGGGGCGGCAAGGCCCTCTACCCGCTCCACCAGGACGCGTCCGTACCAGGAACGATCATAGATCGTGATATAGCCTGCTCGGGGAATGTGGCGCCAGAACCGCCACAGGTAGTGATGCCCGGCTTCTTCGTCAGTGGGTGCCGTCACCGGGATTACCCGATAAAGCCGGGCATCGATCGCTGAGGTGATACGCCGAATCGCACTACCCTTGCCGGCGGCATCCCAGCCCTCGAACAGCAGGACCGCATTGCGCTTGGCTGCGTACATCTGCCAGGCCAGTTCGTGCAGCTCCTGCTGTAGTTCAGTCATCTTGCCGTCGTAGACAGACGCCGTCAGTTGGCGGCCCAGATCCACCTTGTCCAGCACCGTCGCCTCAGCCGACTGATTACCCACTGCCTGGTGAATCAGACCAACTCCCGGGTCGGCAGTCTCGGAATTTTCTGCTTCCCCGGCACCCGTCTGGGCCACCGCCGCATCCAGTCCCGACTGCAGGCTGGCGATCACCGTGTCGCCTACTGCAAGGTCACGGAAATAGCCGTCTGTCCCCTCAATTATGTGCCAGGGCGCGTAGCCAGTGTCGGTCAACCGAATTGCTCGCTCCGAGACTGGAATAAAGCTCTCGTAGCGGTTTGCGTGCAGTTCAAGATCGGGTGATCTTTTGAAGTCGCTTACTTTATCGTCAGCGGTTAAGCGTTTGTGTTGTTCTTTGCGCGAAAGATGAATCCAGAGCTTGACGAAAATGCAGCCATCAAGCGCCAGGGAACGCTCCAACTCTTCAATTCGGTGTAGCTGCTGATCGAACTCAGCCTCGTCAATGCGTTCGAAGACTGCATCAACCAGCGGCCGGGAATACCAGGAGCCGAACATGATGCCGACCGTCCCGCGCATGGGCAGCTGGCGCCAGAAACGCCAGAGGTAAGGCCTCTGCAGCTCTTCTTCGGTCTCGTCCCAGAACGCGTGGGTTTGCACATCCCGGGTGTCAAACCAGCGATTCAGCCGATCAACTACCTCGCCCTTACCCGCGCCCTCGACTCCCGCGATGATAATCACTAGTGAGTGATCAGACCGCCGCAGTCGCTGCTGCAGATTGATAATCACTCGATGAATCTCTGGCTCCAGCTGCTTGTACTGCTTTTTGCTTATCGAGCGACCCGCCTCCGCTGCTTCAAACATGATGCATGTCCTGAATCGCCTCCAGAGCCTGGGAAATCTTGCTGACCGCTACCACGCTCAAGCCCTCGATACCTGCCTTGGGAACATTGGCTTTCGGTACGATCGCGCGTTTGAAGCCGTGCTTGGCAGCCTCCCGTAGCCGTTCCTGACCGCCGGGGACGGGCCGGATTTCTCCTGCCAGTCCGACTTCGCCGAATACAACCAGATCTCTCGGTAACGCCCGGTCCTGAAAACTGGACACGACAGCCAGAAGCAGCGCCAGGTCGGCACTGGTCTCGGTGACCTTGACGCCTCCGACGACGTTCACAAACACATCCTGGTCTGCCATGTAGAGGCCGCCATGCCGATGCAGAACCGCCAATAGCATGGCCAGGCGATTCTGTTCCAGCCCGACCGCAACACGACGGGGGTTACCGAGAGGGCTGGCATCGACGAGGGCCTGAATTTCCACCAGCAGGGGCCGGGTGCCTTCCCATAGCACCACAACCAGTGATCCGGGTGCTTCTTCTTCGGTGCGGGCCAGAAAAATGGCGGACGGATTCAGGACTTCTTTTAATCCGGTCTCGGTCATGGCGAAGACACCCAACTCGTTGATCGCTCCGAATCGATTCTTCTGTCCCCGTAGGACTCGAAATTTATTCTCGCTGGCGCCCTCCAGCATGATGAAACAGTCGATCATGTGCTCGAGCACCTTGGGGCCGGCGAGAGTGCCTTCCTTGGTCACATGACCGACCAGAATAAGGACGGTGTCTGTCTGCTTGGCGAACTGGATTAAAAAGGCCGCACACTCCCGCACCTGCGACACACTGCCCGGCGCGGATGCCACGTCACTGCTGTGCATTACCTGGATCGAGTCCACCACCACTAACGCTGGCTTGTGCTCCTGAGCAGCCTGACAGATAGATTCGACGTTGGTTTCCGCGAGGATTTGCAGGCTAGCGGTGGGCAGACCGAGACGATGTGCACGCATGCCCACCTGCTGCAATGATTCCTCGCCAGTCACATAGAGGGCTGGCTTTCCGGTGGCTGCCAGCTGACACATGATCTGCAGTAATAGGGTGCTCTTGCCGGCACCGGGATTACCGCCAATCAAAACCACCGAACCCGGCACCAAGCCGCCGCCAAGGACGCGATCGAATTCACTTAAGGTGCTGGAATAACGGGGTTGGGATTCCAGATCGATGTCAGCCAGACACTGCACTGCGGACTTGTCTCCGGCGTAGCCCTGGCGGCGGAAGTCGGCGCCCACGGCCGGGGAACTGCTCGCCCCGACATTGACCCTGGACAAGGTGTTCCAGGCTTTGCAGGCGCCACACTGGCCCTGCCACTGGCCGTATTCGGCGCCGCAGTCGCTGCAGACGAAGGCTTGTTTCGCTTTGGCCATGGGTAGTCAGTTCGGAGCTTGCCGCATCACAGGTAGTAGCGCGGAATCCGTTGGGTCACCTTGCAGAGCAATTCGTAGGCGATGGTGCCGGCAGCCCGGGCAATCTCGTCAACGGGCAGGCCTTCGCCCCAGAGCGTCACTTCGTCGCCTACACGGACGCCGGCAATGTCCGACAGGTCTATGGTAATCAGATCCATGGAAACACGCCCCAACAAGCGGCTGCGCTGCACGCCGCCGCTCGCTTTTACCAGCACTGGGGTGCCGCTGCCGACGGCGCGTGGATAGCCATCTCCATAGCCGATGGAGACGACACCGACCCGGGTCTCCTGCTCGCAGCGAAAGGTGGCGCCGTAGCCGATATGCTCACCGGCAGCCACCGTATTTATCGCCAACAACCGCGCGGACAGGGTCATCACCGGCAGCAGCCCCAGTTCTGCTGCCGACTGATTGCTGAGCGGCGAACTGCCATAAAGCATGACGCCTGGCCGAACGATTTGCAGTCTCGACTCCGGCAGGCTGCAGATGCCCGAAGACGCCGCCACACTGCAGCGCACGGGCGCCTCCTGCTCTGCCGCCAGTTCCGCGCGCAGGGCCTCGAAAACCGCGAGTTGCCGCCCGCTGAATTGGCGTGCCGCGGCGCTGTCCGGCTCATCCGCCCAGGCCAGATGCGACATCAGCACGAGATCGAGGTCTTTGCAGCGGCGCAGAGTGCGATAGGCTTGTGCGCAGGCCTCATGCCGCATGCCGAGCCGGTTCATGCCGCTATTGAATTTTAGCCAAAACTGGTGTCGACCGGCGGGCAAACCCTTGTCGAGCTGCTGCGTCAACAGTTCGACCTGATAGTCGCAATGCAGCACCGGAGCAATGCGGTTTTCCAGGCAGAAGGTCAATTCATCGGCAGCGGTAAAGCCATTGAGCACCAGCAGCGGCAGCTCGCATGACTGTTCGCGCAGGTAGGCAGCTTCCATCATTGTCGCCACCGCCAGCGCTTGCACCGGCATGGATGTGCTGCTGAAAACTGCTGCCACCGCCTGCATCCCGTGCCCATAGGCGTTGGCCTTTATTACCGGAATGACGCTGGCATCAGGGCACAGCTGGTGCACGATTGACAGGTTCTTACGCAAGGCTTGAGTGTCGATGCTGGCCCAGGCCCGGAGACGGAATTCAGTCATTGCCGCTCACTGCCGCTGGGGAATCTCTAGAGTCCGTGAGTATAGCTGTCATCGTAGCGGGGCTGGGCGTGGTTCTCGAAACGGGTGTATTGGCCAAGGAAACTCAGGCGCACCGTACCGATGGGCCCATTGCGCTGTTTGCCAATAATTATTTCGGCCACACCCTTGTCGTCGGTATCTTCATTATAGACCTCGTCCCGATAAATAAAGGTAATGACGTCTGCATCCTGCTCGATGGCTCCGGACTCACGCAGGTCAGACATGACCGGCCGCTTGTTGGGTCTCTGCTCGAGACCTCGATTGAGCTGGGACAGGGCGATGACGGGACACTCGAACTCGCGAGCGATCAGTTTCAGCGACCGGGAGATCTCCGAAATCTCGTTGACGCGGTTTTCCCGGGTTCCCTTGATTTGCATGAGCTGCAGATAATCCACCACGACAAGACCCAGGGCACCATGCTCACGGGCGATGCGGCGAATACGCGAGCGCATCTCCATGGGTGAGACGCCGGCGGAGTCGTCGATAAAAAGCGGCCGGTCCTTCAGGCGCGCTAACGCATCGTTGAAGCCGGGCCAGTCCTCTTCGTTGAGCTGGCCGCTGCGCAGCCGGGACTGGTCAATCCTGCCGATAGATGAAAGCATGCGAAAAATCAGGCTCTCGGCCGGCATCTCCAGACTGAACACCACCACCGGCTTGTCCTGAGCAAGGATGGCGTTCTCCACCAGATTCATGGCAAAGGCGGTCTTGCCCATGGAAGGGCGACCGGCAACAATTACCAGATCTGATTTCTGCCAGCCCGCGGTCTTCTCATCGAGATCCTTGTAGCCGCTGGTCAGGCCTGTGATCCCGCCCTCGGATCCTGCCAGTTCATCGATACGATCCGCGGCTTGCGACAAGAGCGGATTGATGGCGACCGGCCCCTGTTCTCTGGGGCGTTCGTCGGCAATATTAAAAACCTGCTGCTCGGCCTCGTCGAGAACTTCTGCAGCCTTCCTGCCACCAGTGTTGAAACCACTGTCGGCGATATCGTGGGCGACCGAGATCAGGCGCCGCAGAATGGCACGCTCTCGAATAATGTCCGCGTAAGCATGGATATTGGCTGTACCCGGAGCATTTCCAACCAGTTCGCCCAGATAGTCCAGACCGCCAGCGGCATCCAGCTCATTGAGGCTATTTAGCGCTTCGACCAGGGTGACCACATCTATGGGGCTCCCCGCCTCGCTTTGCCGCGCCATGACGCTGTAAATCAACCTGTGTTCAGCCCGGTAGAAATCTTCGGGCAGCAGCACATCGGCGACGTTGTCCCACTCCCTGTTATCCAGCATCAGACCGCCAAGAACGGCCTCCTCGGCATCGACCGAATGGGGCGGAACCTTCAGGGTGGCCAGATTGGAACGGCTGGTCTGATCATGCTGAGGATTTTCAGGCATCGCCGGGGCATTCCATAAAAAAAGCACTGACCGGCGGCGCCGGGCAGTGCTTCATAATCTCACAGATTCTGATCAATTGCAGAATTGGAAACCGCTCAACCAGCGCCGGGCTTTGCCCCATCGTTCCCGGAACCAGCGTCCAAATGTGGTTCTTCCTCCAGATCCAGATCTTCCAACTCCTGCTCGCCAATCGATGCAACGTCTTCAATCAGACTGCCATCATCAGACTCGCCGCCGGGTCCGGACTGCGAGACGATGGCCAACGTGATTTCGGCGCTGACGTCAAAGCCAAGATCGAGTTGAATGTCGAACTGCCCGACATCGCGCAGCACACCATGTGGCAGCAGGACCTCGCTCTTGAGGATTTCGGCGTTAGCCTGGGAATTGATTACATCGGCAACATCCTTGGTGCCCACCGAACCATACAGCTTGCCCTCATCGCTGGCATTGACCTCAATCTTGATGTTGAGGCCATTAACCTTGGCCTTGCGCTTCTCCGCCTCAGCAACATTTGCATTGTGCTTGGCCATCAGCTCGGATTTGCGTTCTTCGAAATCAGCCAGATTGGCCTTGGTCGCAGGAATTGCCTTACCCTGCGGGAAGAGAAAATTCCTGGCAAAGCCGGACTTCACGTCGGTAGTGTCACCGATGTCTCCCAGGTTGGTGATTTTTTCCAGCAAGATAACATTCATGATCTTGTCCTCTATTCGCTTCGCTCACTTTGTTCACATCGCAGCTGGCAAGCCGCCTGGCGGCCATAGGCAACGAGCGACTCTTAGCGCTATCAGAACTTAATTAATTGACAGCCCCGTTCAATTCGGGGCCTGAACCCGTTTTCTAAAGTCATACCAACTGTCCACCAGGGCAGCCAGTATCAGTATTTGCAGCATGATCGGCAGCATCAGCACGGCATAAAAGAGCAGCAGCCACAATCTCGACAACCGGCGTATTTCTGCCAGACCGTGAACTAGCGCCAGGCCCGCGAACAGGGGTGGGATAACGAGATACACCACCCAGGTCTCAGGCACCAGCACACCGAAGTTCGCCAGCAGCATCAGCATTACCAACACCAGGGCGACTTTATTACCCAGGCGCAGGCTTTGGAATTCTTGCCTGAACCCACCTGGGTTATAGAGCATCGCCTGTAGCCAGCGCGCAATTATCAGGAGAGTTACCGCCAAGAACATATAGACCGCGCCGATCAAGGTCGGCAGCACCGCCCTGATTTCTTCGATCTGTACACCCTGGAGATTACTGGGGGTCATGTAAACCTCCAGCTGCTGGAACATTAGATCCAGCACCGCTGGCTGATACCTCAGCCAGCCCTCCACCCCAAGGCCGACCAGAACGGCCGCCAGCAGCGTATACTCCCAGGACTCCGTTTCCCGCAGCAGCAGCGCCAATCCGCTGATCCCGAGTAACATGATCAGTGGGACGACGTCTCCCAGATAGGCCCAAAACCCCAGCGGCAGCACCACCCAGGCCATCAGCACCAGGGCCTCACCGGAGCCCTTGCGCAACAGGACCAAGCCAACCACCACCGGACTCAACAGGTTGAGCAGTGGCACGAATCCGAGCAGGACAGCCACCGTGATGGCCTGCCTGCGCCCGGCCATGATAAATTCAGCAAGGCCGCGCATAAGTGGCTCTATCAGGCCTGATGACTGTCGGTGTAGGGTATCAATGCCAGGTAGCGGGCGCGCTTTACCGCAGTGGCCAACTGACGCTGATATCGAGCCTTAGTTCCGGTAATGCGGCTGGGTACAATTTTGCCGGTCTCAGAAACATAAGCCTTAAGGGTNTCCAGATCCTTGTAATCAATCTGGTCAATGCCCTCAGCGGTGAACTTGCAGTATTTACGCCGTCGAAAGTAACGGGCCATAGTGTCTTTCCTGTCTTGTCAGGATCCCTTAATGATGGGACCTAGTGAATTTACTGGATCTGAACCTTGAAGAGCCATTGACTCTATCAATTGTGGTTTCAGTCTTTAGTCGAATCTTCCTTAGACTCGTCATCACTGTTTTTCGCGCTGGCAGCCGGTTGCTCGTCGCCACCTGCCTTTGCGGGGTTATCGCTTTCTCCGCTGCGCAGCACTGAACCAGGGTCAAGATCGCCCTCTTTTTTGTCCTGGTCCTTCTCCTGTTCCTGTTCTTTTTCCTGTTCTTCCTTTCTTTGTGCCCGCCGCGCAGCCGCCGCTTCATCTTCCTGTTTGCGCTTGGCCTCGACTCGGGCCTTGCGTTCCTTGCTCTCGCGCTCACCCTTGAGGATGAATGACTCCTCGGTAACCGGCTTCTTGGTCTTCATAATAAGGTTGCGTAAGACCGCGTCGTTGTAGCGGAAAAGCGTTTCCAGCTCTTCCAGAGTCTCACCGCCGCACTCGATATTCATCAGAACATAGTGGGCCTTGTGAATCTTGTTGATGGGATAGGCGAGCTGGCGTCGACCCCAGTCTTCCGTCCGGTGCACTTTGCCGCCATTCTCGGTCATGAGCTGAGTGTAGCGCTCGACCATACCAGGTACCTGCTCGGACTGGTCCGGATGCACCAGGAATACAATCTCATAGTGTCTCATAAAGACTCCTTATGGGTTTTGTCTCCCGACCAACACTGGCGCGCGCGGTGAGACAAGGAGTTATGGTAGGCGAAACCGAGGCCCCGCTTATCAAGGAGGCGGCATTCTAGTGAAACTGCACCCAGCTTGCAACTCCGCTGCCTTCAGGCCAACCGACGCTGCCGGATTGCTTCGAAGAGTGTGACGCCTGTCGCCACTGACACATTTAGGCTGCTGACAGCGCCAGCCATGGGGATATGGATCAGGAAGTCACATTTCTCCCGCGTCAGGCGCCGCAGACCACTCCCCTCTGAGCCCATGACTAAGGCGATTGCGCCCTTGAGATCTTGATCGAACAGGGGTTGTTCGGCATCGTCAGCAGTGCCCACGAGCCAGACGCCGCGCTCCTTGAGACCATCCAGGCAGCGCGCCAGATTGGTAACGACAACCAGCATGACTGTCTCGGCGGCACCGCTGGCGACCTTACGCACGGTCGCATTCAGGCCCACCGCCTTGTCTTTGGGTATGATCACCGCATCCACGCCGGCGGCATCGGCACTGCGCAGACAGGCGCCCAGGTTATGCGGGTCGGTGATGCTATCGAGGATTAGTAAAAGGGGAGGATGGTCGAGGCTCTCGATCAGGCTGAAAAGCTCGCCTTCGTCGGGATTGACCCGCTGCCTTTCGCGCACGAGCGCCGCCACACCCTGATGATTACCGCCAACCTCGGCATCCATCTGTTCGCGGCTCGCCTCGCTGATGGCAATCCCCCGGCGCCGGGCCTGGAACTGCAATTCCTCAAAACGGCTGCCCTTGCGTCCCTTCAGCAGGCGAAGCTCACTGATATCGGCATCGTCCCGTCGCAACAGCTCCTGTACGGCATGAATACCGCCTATCCACTGCTTTCCAGCGGCCATGACTAGCGCTGCCTGCCTCTCGAAGTCTTTTTAGTCGAGGTCTTTTTAGTTTTTTGCTGGCGTCCGGAACTGGCTTTGCCGGGCCTGGCTTCCTTCCTGTCGCTGCCACCAACTGCTCCAGTAGCCGCCTTGCCCCTGGACTTGTCAGCGACTTTCTTGCCACGGGTTTTCTTGCTTTTTTTAGCCGCTTTTCGCGACTTGTCCGGGTCCACTTCGACTGCATGATGCGGCCGGTTGCTCAGCATCTGCAGATCGATTTTCTTGTCGTTGATGTCCACGCGCATCACCTGAACGCGAACCGTATCGCCCATGCTGTAGACTACGCCGGAGCGTTCTCCACGCAGGCACTGACGCACAGGGTCGAACTGATAGTAGTCGTTGTTGAGTTCGGTGACGTGTACCAGCCCTTCGATATAGATATCGTCAAGCTCCACGAACAGGCCAAAGCTTGTAACCGAAGCCACAGTACCGCCGAATTCGTCGCCGACGTGGCTTTGCATATACTCACATTTAAGCCAATCGATCACACCGTAGCTGGCGGCATCGGCGCGGCGCTCAGCACTCGAACAGTGTTCGCCCAACTTGCTGACGTCGGCGGCTGAGTAAGGATAGATCTGTTCCTTGTTCAGCTTCGCCGCCCCGTCGGCGCGCTTTAACTGCCGCGCGGACTTACTGCGAATCAGATAACGAATCGCCCGGTGCACCAGCAGGTCAGGATAGCGCCGGATGGGCGAGGTAAAGTGAGTGTAGGCGTCGAAGCCGAGGCCAAAATGGCCGATATTGTCGGGTGCGTAGTACGCCTGCATCATGGAGCGGATCAGCATGACCTGCAGCAGGTGACTGTTGGGACGATTCACCAGGTGCGCGAGAACCTTCTGATAGTCCGAGGGCTCGGGCTTTTCGCCGCCCCCCAAAAACAGGCCGAGACTGCCAAGAAATTCCCGCAGACTCTCCAGCTTGTCGGGATTGGGGCCTTCGTGGACCCGGAACAGACACGGCAGTTTCTGTTGCTCCAGCAGCGTCGCTGCGGCGACATTGGCGCTTAACATGCATTCTTCAATGAGGCGGTGGGCCTGGTTGCGCTGAACCGGCACAATCTCACGAATCTTGCGGTTCTCTCCAAATACGATTCTCGTCTCGGTAGACTCGAAATCCATGGCGCCGTTGGCCTCACGCCGGGTTCTCAGAGCGTGATAGAGACTGTACAGAGTCTCCAGGTGGTCAACGAGCGCAGCATGGCGCTTTCTCAGCTTCGCCTGCAGTCGCTGACGGGTTTCGTTTTCTGGAGTTTCCAGCATGTCCGCGACTTCCGTGTAGGTCAGTCGCGCATGGGAGTGGATTACACCTTCATAGAAACAGAAATCGTCCAGGCCGCCATTGGCTCCGATCTGCATCTCGCAGACTAGGGTCAGGCGGTCTACCTCCGGTCGCAATGAACACAGTCCATTGGAGAGCTTCTCCGGCAACATGGGAATGACATGGCCAGGAAAGTAGACCGATGTGCCGCGCTCGACTGCCTCCGCGTCCAGCCCGCTGCCAGGGAGCACGTAGTGGGAAACATCCGCGATCGCGACCCAGAGAGTCCATCCTCCGCGCTTGCGGCGACTGGCATAGACGGCATCATCAAAATCCTTGGCATCCTCGCCATCTATCGTGACAAAGGGTTTGTCTCTGAGATCGAATCGGCCGGCGGTTTCTTCCTCAGTAACTTCCCTGGGCAGCCGCGCAGCTTCCTTGTTGACCGCGGAAGACCAGTCGTGCGGCAGGTCATGCCCGCGAACGGCAATCTCGATTTCCATACCCGGCGTGCTGACATCACCAAGAATCTCGAGAATTCGACCGATGGCCTTGCGCCGCTTGCTCGGATATTCCACAAGCTCCGCCACAACATACTGACCATCCTCGGCATCGCGTGACTGACCGTCCGGAATCAAAATTTCATGGCTCACCCGTTTACTGTCCGGCACCACGATGCCTATACCCTGCTCGAGATAGAATCGTCCAACTATTTCCCGATAGCGGCGTTCCAGAATCTCGACCACCGTGCCTTCCTTGCGGCCGCGGCTGTCGGTTCCGGTGCAGCGAGCCAGGACTCGATCGCCGTCAAACAGCTTGCCCATTTCCCGGGCATTGAGGAAAAAGTCGCCAGAAGCATCGTCTGGAATGAAAAAACCAAAACCCTCGCGGTTACCCTGCACCCGACCAGGCAACAGGCCCATGTGATCCGCCAAGCCGAATACGCCGCGGCGATTGCTGATGATCTGACCATCCCGGCTCATGGCTATGAGGCGACGGCGCAGGGATTCTATGTGCTCATCACTGCTGAGCTGCAGATGATCAGCGATTCCGTCCAGGCTAATGGGCTCGCCGATCGCCTCCATTTCCTGAAGAATCAGTTCACGGCTGGGTATAGGATTGGCGTACTTATCCGCTTCGCGCTGGGCAAAGGGATCTTTGGGCTTACGGGATCTTGGCATTAAAAGAAGGGAAAACCTGTCAATGAAGGCGGCATTATACACGCGCTGCCAGGAGCTGTCTTTGACAGTTGACTTCAGCGAGCCCTGTCGGTAAAGTCTGCGGCCGAATAAAGCCCAGTCAATCCCGGGCTGTTCCCTCGCTGCCCAGGTGGTGGAATTGGTAGACACGCTAGCTTCAGGTGCTAGTGCTCGAAAGGGCGTGGAGGTTCAAGTCCTCTCCTGGGCACCAAATCAGCGTCCTGTAATATCCAACCTGATCTCCAAATTGTTGTCATAACTCAGTAACAGGCCAATTTATAGTCTATTACTGCCTTCCCTTGTCTTGCCAAATCCAGAAATTTATGAAACATCAGTCGTAAGCTATTTATTTACTGAACGGGGACGACTCAATGTCAAAGACAAGCAAACCACTCTCCCCCACCGAGGTTAAAAACGCCAAGCCCAATGATAAGGAGCTCAACCTGGCTGTTAATGGGATCGGCGCCAGCCGAGCCCATTATTGAATTGTTATGTGCCAAACTGAGCTCTAAGGAACTTTTGCCACACTGCCTTCCATTTCGACGAGTCCCATTCGATTGCCTGCTGGATCTTTAAATAGGCCCAAGACAACTAAACCAGGTACTTCGAATCTGGGCTGGTCAATTT